>Ga0114975_10001260_pt1 | contig 18244 bp, 19 predicted proteins | sample S_130626_EF_Meta_FD_87031 | JGI IMG/M metagenome (GOLD analysis project Ga0114975, IMG submission 87031) | Freshwater microbial communities from Lake Simoncouche, Canada to study carbon cycling - S_130626_EF_MetaG | ecosystem: Environmental > Aquatic > Freshwater > Lake | place: Lake...
TAAGAAATGCATACAAGAATTATCAGCTGACCGTTCATGGGGAGGGTGTTACTTCTATGTCAAAGATGAAAAGTCTCTTACCATGGTAAAGATGTTTTTAGGCAGTGAAATCGGCAGAATAGACCGTGTAATCAATGTAATTCCAGCTTAAACAGAACAATCTCCTTAGAAGCTAAATTAGCTAAATATACGAACGGCGGATTAGTATGGGTACGTTATTAATCTTACAGCTTGGACATATATGAAAATTACAGAACTATTCAATAATACATCAAAGAACATAGATGATGAACTTGGGCTAGATAAGATTGGGTTGAATAAAAAACCTGATGATCATAGCGCAGCAGATGATGAGTATTCATTTGATCTTGCTGAAGACATTATCTATTTCATGCACAACAACGATGATTTTTATCGTAAAAAATTCTTTCCCACATTAAACTTATGTAAGAAACAGTTTGATCAAGGTCAATCATTTTCGCATAGAGTGTTTAAACCAGTTGTTACAAAAGCATATAGTATATACAAAGACGAATTTCCTCTAAGAGAACTTAGAGACGAATTAGATAAAGAAATGATTGAAGAAATTTGTAAGAAAATTCACGAATCTGAGATGAAAAATATGCGTGAAGGGGCTTACAAATGATTTTAAACGAAGGCGGCAACATTTGGCCTGAGAGTACTGATTACGAACAAACGGCTGAAATAATTGACGGATTGGTTCAGACCACTGAAGAGTTTGTTAGTGAAATTGGACTAAAGATTTATGTTATTGGTAGTAGTGCCACGCCTACGCAAAATGTATATTTAGGCGGAGAACTTATTGGTATCTATAGAGAACGTGAACAAAAGTTTATTCCGGTTAAAACATATGCAGACAAGTATAACACAGGTGAATTGCCACAAGGCATTGAACTAAAGCCAAAAAGATCAGGCGATTTGGATGTTATGGCAGATTTAAATGACGCTGCTAAATTCTTTAAGACTAACGATGGCAAAACAACACGCCAAGCATTAGATGATTTCTTAAAAGCAAAAGGGTTAAAAACTCATAAAGCCGGCGTAACAGTCCACACACTTGTTCCTTATGGTGAAGGGTTTTATCAAGTGGACATTAAAATTGTTCCTAAAGCAGAAATTGTAAGTAGATTCCATCACCACGCTATCCCACCAGGCAGTCCATACAAAGGTGTTAACAAGCAAATGATGATTAATACACTTGCTAGTAGTGGTGGATTTTTGTGGAGTCCAGACGAAGGTCTTTACAAACGTGATGCTGCTGGTAAGAAGGCAGAGTTTATTAGTGATGATTTAAATGTTATTGCTCAAACATTACTTGGCCCAAATGCAAATGCAGATAGTTTAGGCAGTGTTGAAAGTATAATGGATGCTATTCCAGACGAAGCAAAACGTAATGAAATTTTTGACAAAGCAAAAGCATCTAGTAGTTGGCAAGCCGCAACTCCCACAGTTGGTACTAACGAATGGTTTAGTCGCACACTAAGGATGTTGAAATGAGATTAAGAGAACTATTTGAAGCAGCTCCACCTAAAGTAGGTCGCAAGTATCAACACATTGAAGACTTGACATTTACAAACGGTAGTGAAGGCGCCCACCATGCAGTTGAACGTTTACGTAGCATGGGTGACCAAGCTGGTTCAATTGAATTAAAATGGGATGGTAGTCCAGTAGTGTACTGGGGCCGTGACGAAAACGGTGCTTTCCATTTATTCCCCAAAAATGCATGGGACTATTTAAAACGTGGTACAACACAAACTAAGAGTGGTGTTAGTACTGAGATGAATGGACCGGAAGACATTAGAAATTTTATTTTAGGTACTGGTAATACAGAACCTGGTAAAGAAAAACAACGTCAAAATTACGCTAATCAGTTAGCAAGTTTATGGAATTACTTTGAAAAAATTAGCCCAGAGGCAGGATTTATTGAAGGTGGCCTTTTATTCCACCCAGGTCAGCCAGCTGTACTAAATCCCAAAACTGGTGATTACGATTTTACACCAAACATTACTAGTTTTCACATTCCAGCAGACAGTGACTTAGGCAAGAGGATCAGAACTGCTAAAGTTATGGTAGCTGCAACTGGCTATTATGAAACAATGGGCACCAGTGATGAGACACGTTACCCCAATGCAGAAGAATTAAGTACTCCTGATGTTATTGTACAAGGTACAACGTATGTTGAAGAAGCTCCTGGCGTAGATCATAACGAACTAGACCAAATTGAACAATACATTGATACTAATGCAGGTGCAATTGATGCATTCTTAGCTCCTAAGCCAGGACTTAGTAAAGTGGGTGACATACTATACACGTTCTTTAATCAGAATTTACGTGTTGCTGGTGTTAAAAACAAATTTGAATCTTGGGTTAATGATCAAATAGCGGCTAAAAAGATGTCAGCAGCGATGGCACAAAAAGTATTATCTGATCCAGGTTTAGATACTATACTAACTACTGTTGAAATGATAACCTCTGCCAAAATGAATTTAATTTCTGCATTAGGCGCTGGCACACATAGCGGCATTAAGCAAACTAAACCTGAAGGTTATGTACAAGCGCACCCAGGCGGGGAATTTAAACGAGATATACCAGGACAGTTTGTCAAGGCAATTGATCAAGCTAATTGGTCTCCAAGGAAAGACTAATGAGATTACGTGAACTATTAATAGAAAATTTAGATCGTACTGGCGAAAACAAGAGTGCAGTTGTTGGCTGGGGCCGTGGAATGGGACACAAGGGTCACATGATGTTGGCTAGTAGTGTATTGACACAGGCTAAAGATGACGGCGCTGATCCTTATTTTGTAATTAGCAAAACAATGGGTAAGGATGATCCACTAAGTCCAGACGAGAAATTAGGAATTTATAATCAAGTATTTCCAAATAATCCCAAAGTGTTTAACACAGCAACAGATGAAATGCCTGATTTAAATAGAGTTCTTAAAAAGTTAGCCACTATGGGCTATGGTAATGTTACTGTTGTTGTGGGAGCAGATCAAGTTAATGCGTTCCAATATCTAGTACGTCCAGACAAGTCTGGTGTTGAACCGTATAAACAGTTTGGCTTAGATGATTTAAAAGTTATTGCACGTCAAGAAACAAATGATCCAAGTCGTGAAGAAGAAGGACCACGTGCCACTCCAATGCGTCAAGCATTGCTAGATCCTAATATGAGCGACGAGGACAAGTTTCAAGTTTGGCGTGATGCAATGAATCCAGAAATTGACGATGATAAAGTCAAACAACTAATGCAAACTGCATTACAACGTATGCAAGACTTTGCAAAGCCCAAAGTAAGAGTAAAGAAAGACAAAATGGCAATAGAAAACTCCCGTAATCCAGACTTAATGAGCCCAGGCGATTATGATCGTTATCAGCAAGGTCAAATGGACTACGAAAAACGTGATTTCAAACGTAGAGAAATGGAACACGAATTAGGTCATGAAGATGAATGGCAACGTCAGCAAGATTCCAAACCAGTAATGGTTGGTATGTATTTTTATAACGTGCCAACTGGTAAGGAAGACGAAGCAGCCAGCTACGGAGTCAAACAAACTAAAAGTGGTAAGTGGGCCAAAACAAAATACAATAAGAGCGGACGCACATGGGGATTCCAAAAAGACCTTGCAGATAAAGCATTTGGACAGGGTAGATATTGGGAACCAAAAAAAGAATCTAGAGTTGGTGAAGAAGCAGCCGGTGTTGGGATTGTTACCAAACAAAACTCAACTGCTGATGTTGGTCCTGGCACACTAAACAAAATGCTAAAAGCATTTAAACTATAATGAAGCAATATAGGATCACTACACAGGATTTAAACACGGATAGTAACGAAGATTGCTATCTTGCTCCTGATGATCCTATTCATGAACTAAAAGCACTTGCAGGCTTAGGTGGTGGTTTAGGCGGACAAGCTAAACTACAAGAATACAGGGGCATGAAAGGAAGTAATATCAGCGCAACGGGTGACAATAAAGGCGCCTTAATGAAGCAACATGATATTAAACCAGGCACACCCGAGTGGTTTAAATTATGGTTCTCAAGACCATATCTAACTGGTGAAAAACCAATAGATTAATAAACCAATAAATACACTATAATGGAGAAATACAATGAGTTTTGATTTTGACTTTACATTAGAAAAAGTAGCAGCTTGTATTAGCAAAAATAAAGATCCTGAACCGTGGTTTAAAGCATTAATGGAACATTTACCACAGTTTGAGATTAATACTCCAGCTAGAGTTGCTGGATTTATTTCACAATGCCAGCACGAAAGCGGTGATTTTAACTTACTACAAGAAAACTTAAATTACGGTGCTAAAGGATTACGTGGCACATTTGGTAAGTATTTCCCAACAGACGATATTGCAACGCAATACGAACGCAAGCCAGAAATGATTGCTAATCGTGTATATTCAAGTCGCATGGGCAATGGAGATGAAACTAGCGGAGAAGGCTGGAAATATCGAGGACGTGGCTTACTACAATTAACTGGTAAGAGCAACTATACGCAATGTAGCCATGATTTATTCCATGATGATACACTAGTAGAAGATCCAGATCTTTTACGTACACCAGAATATGCAGTACTAAGTGCTTGCTGGTTCTGGAAGAAAAACAATTTAAACGCAATTTGTGATACTGGCGATGTAGTAGCACTAAGCAAACGTATTAACGGTGGAACAATTGGTCTTGATGACCGTATTTCACACTGGAATCATTGTTTGGAAATTTTAGAAAGCTAATATGAAGTTGTGGGAAATATTACAAGAAGATGCAACTCCTGGTGCTACAAGTGCCGGGAGTATTGCTACGGTTGTAAGCCCACACTTGGCAATTGGCAATAAGAAGACGCGAAACAAGTACGGAAGGGGTGGTAAGCCACGACCTCCTAAAGCAAAACAAGCGAAAAACAAAGACGGAACAGCGAAAAATGCACTTGATATCAAGGGCAATATTTTTGGCGGCAAGCTCGTAAAACGCTAAATACAACGATAACGGAGTTTACTATGCACATGGATATGCAACCACAAGATGATATGAATGGCTTACCAGGCGGCGAAAGAGACCGTGAAGGTGCTATGGCCAAAGCTGACTTGTACAAGTTAGCAAATTACAGTTTAAAACTATTTAAAATGATGGAAGCTAATACACAACTAGAAGGTTGGGTACAAGCTAAAATCACTAAAGCAGCTGATTATGTCGCTAGCGTGTACCACTATATGGAATACGAAATGAAGTTTAGCGAATACGGTCAAGCAATTGATGATAGCGATGTCTACTCAGAAAGCCAAAAACGTGCCCTACGTGGTAAGTTAATGGAAGCTAAAGAAAAAATCAAAGATCTTAAAAAAGCTCAAGCTGAAAAAGTTAAGAAGAAAGACGAAAAAGTTGAAGAAGCTAGTGGCGTCCGTGCAACAGATAAGAAGAAAGGCAAAGTTGAAAAATCTGAAAAGAAACAATACTTTGTTAAGTTAGAAAAAGACGGTGCAACAAAAGGTATGACTATTACTGCTGACGAAGGCGAAGCGCAAAGTGAAGTGCGTGATCGTGCCGCACGTGATGCACGTAGTGGTGGTTGGACAGTGGCTAGCATTCGTCTTAAAGATAGCGGCTCAGGTGAAGAGTTAGACGAAGCTAAAAAGAAAGGTGATGGTAATTTAGCTAACAATGCCAAACCATATGACAAAGTAACACGTGGTGATGTAATTGCTGGTCGTCTTGGTAAGGATGAAAAGGGCGGCAAGAAAATTAAAGAAACTGCCATAGGAGCCATTGGCAAGGCTGCTGGTGCCGGCGCAGCAGCGTTAGGTGCTCAGAAAAAATCTGGTATTCCAGCAACAGCAACAACTACAGTTCCGGGTATGCGAGCAACTGACGCAGATTTAAAGAACGCAAATTCCAGTGCAGCACTTGGTGAAGGTAAATGTAATCACACTGCCAAAGGCAAAAAATGTCCAGTACACGGCTTAAAAGAATGCAGTATGGAAGAAGGTAAGAAGCCAGCTTTCTTAGACAAGAAAGAAACAATGAAAAAATCCGTTGCTGACAAGAAAGATACTGCACCAAAAAAAGGTGTTAACCCATTTGCGAAGAAATAACATGGACATGAAGAAACTCCTATCCATTGTTGATAACAGTGGAACTAAAGAAAAAACAGTAATCACTGAGGGTACTAACATGGCTCAACAAATGGTCATGCAACAGTATTCTAAACCTCAACAAACTGTTCCAAAATTTAAAAGCAACATTAACGAATATTTAAAAGTAGTTAATAATGAAATGCTAAGTTCATTACAAGAACAACAAGAGCAGAAAAAGATAGAAGTTAAAAAGATTGTCAATCGTGTGTTAACTCGTATGGACGAGAGTAAAACTGTTAAAGCAACTGCACCTAAGCCACGCAATTTTGTAGCTAAAAATGCAACAACTAGCGGTTCTGGAGCACATAAAGATAAAAAGAAAGCCGACAAGCAAGGCGATGTTAAACACAAAGCCAAAGCACTAGAGCTTGCTGAGCTACGTACTGAAGTAAAAGATAAAGATGGCAATGTCACTAGCTGGAAAGATGAAGGCGAGTGGAAGAAAGCAGAAAAGAATAAAGACGGGAAAGAGAAAGATCCACGTGGTAAAGTTGCTAACTTGAGCGATAAAGCTCGTCGTGAAACAGAAAAGACTAAAAAAGAACTTGCAGAAAGCTACGGCAGTGTAGAAGTTGGTGCTCCAGTTAAAGTATACAGCAACGTACTAAAGAAAGCAGTATTTGGTAAAGTTGTTAAACTTAAAGAAGGTCGTGCTTATATTCAATATGACAATACTAAAATTGTTATGGGACACCCAATTGAAACTGTTCAATTAAACGAAGCGGCTGCGGCTGCGGCCGGTACAAAAGTTGCTACCGCAACAGGCGGTAAACTAGCCAGTAGATTAATTCCAGGTTTAGGTGCAGCAGTGGGTGCATATGATGCGTATGATCGTGCTAAGAAAGGTGATTATATTGGTGCTGGCTTATCAGGTCTTGGAGCAGTAACAAGTTTTATTCCAGGAATTGGAACAGCGGCTACAATGGGACTTGCCGGCGCACAGCTAGCAAGAGATTATAAAGTAAAGACTGGTGCATTTGCTCCAGACGAGGCAGAAGCGGGCGCAGATGCTGCTACGCAAACAGCAACACCTGCTCCAGCGCCTGGAGCGATGACTCCAAACCCAAAAACACCAGCTGCGGCTCCAGCTATTAAAGATCCAACGGCTCTACAAAAAGAATTAATTGCTGTTGGTGCAGATCTTGGACCAACAGGTGCAGATGGAAAAATTGGCAAATTAACTAAGGCTGCTATGGCAGATCCAAAGTATGCTGAGATTGTTAAGAAGTACACAACTTCTCCAACACAAACAGCAACACCAGCTGCAAACAATGGCTCACCTATGGCAGCGGCCGTTAGGGCAGTTACGCCAGCGATGGCAGCAGTAGCTAGACAAGCAACTAAATAAACAGAATTTAAGGAAAATAAAATGGACTTACGAGCACTTATAAACAGAATGGATCAAATTGAATCCAAACCTTCTTTACAGGAAGCGTTAACATTAGCCGACGTTGCTGCCGCTGAAAAACAAGCCGCAGATGCTGCCGCCGCTGTTAAACAAAAGGGCGGGTTTGCTGGATTTACTGGGTGGGATCCACAAACTGCTGGCGACATTGCACTATCTGGATTAGCCACAAAAAATGGCCTTCCAGGTTTAATGAACAGCAAAGGTGAATTTGTTGTTGCAGGTGATGGAAAAGAAAAACCAAAAAAAGCTCCACCAAATGGTGACGACACTAAAGCATTGCAAGCAGCTGGTCTTATTTCAGGCAATGCACAAGGTCCAAGTGGAGTTGCAAACTTCTTAAGTGGTGGTAAAGCACAAACAGATTTTGCTACAAAAAAACAAGACTCAATGAAAACAAATGCTACTAATACTAGCAACGCAATGATTAAGGACCTAATTCCAAAAATCACAGCATTATTGGACCAAGCAGAAAAAGAAGCGGCAGGCTCTGGTAGCCCAATGGCTGGTGTTAGAGAAACTATATCATTCTCTAGTGGAATTGCAAAAGCTCTAGCAGAAAGTTTAGGCTACAATCTTAAAGAAGGCGCAATGGAAGAACTTGCACCACTAATGGCTCAAGTTGCAGACATTGAAGATCCTGCATTGAAACCATTACAAGACAGATATGCAGCATTAATGAACAAACCAGCCGCTGGGGCGGCGCAAGGTGTTGGAAGAACACCAGGCGGTGCTCACGATGGTCAAGGTGGCACAACTCCAGGACAAGCGGCAACACCAGCAGCGGGTGCTTCTACACAAGGAGCTGAAGCAAGTGCAAAATTCAAAGCAGAGAAACTTGCTAGATTAAAAGAGATCACTGCAAAATTGCAAGCAAGTGCAAGCAAGTCGCCAGGCAAAGGTGCAGCAGCGGCTTCAGCAGATTCAGGATCGGTCAAAATGAAAAAGTACGGTGGATACGGTCAAGGCTTAGCTTCTGATCCAATTAGCGCAAATGCTCGTCCTCAAACTATAGAAAATATGAGTGAAGCAGAAAAGTATGCTGCCATTCGTGATCGTCTATTGTCAATTGAATCTAGAGTTGACGAAGGCCCATTAGATTTACTCAAAGCTGCCGGTACAGGTATTAAAGGTATGTATCAAGCTGCAAAAACAGGTTTATCAGGTGCTCCAGTAGCAACTGGCAAGCTAACAAAAGGTGGTGCGGCACAGGTAACTGGTCAAGGTTCACAGAAGTTTGCCAAGCAATTAGCAACAATGCCAGCTGCTCAAAGAGGTGCGTATAATGCAGCCAAAGTTGTAAAAAATAATCCAGTTAAAACTGCACTTGCAGCAACCGCAGCAGGTGCTGCAACAGGGTATGCATTAACTGACAAGCCTGGCGAGGCTCCAACTCCAGCTCCAAGTCCAAGTCCAAGTCCAAGTCCAAGTCCGGCGCCAAGTCCAAGTCCGGCTCCAACACCATCTCCGGCTCCGACACCAACTCCAGCAGAAACAGATGTAGATGATATCAAAGCATTGACTGCTGAGATTGATGCAATTGAAAAAGAATTAATGGGTTCTGATGGAAGTGCTTTCCAAGATGATCCAGAAATCCAAAAAGCAATTGCTGATGCTAAGGCAGCAGCCGGTGGTGCTAGTGCAAATCAAACATTTGCTCCAGAGTAATAACTAAGAACAAAATGGCAGATTTATTCTGCCATTTTTGTCTTTAAAATTTCTTAGGTGTTGACACACACGGATAATTAATATATAATAGGCTATGTAAAGGAGAATCAATATGTCAGGTCGTAATTACGGTGCAGAAGAAAAGGCAAAACTAGAAAGATTGATTAGTGAAGGTTCTACAGTACTTCGCGAAATTGAAGATTTATCAGAAGGCTTAAAAGAAACAGTTAAGGCAGTGGCAGAAGAACTCAATGTAAAGCCCAGCGTTATTAATCGTGCAATTAAAATTGCACACAAGGGCGACTGGTCTAGCCACAATGAAGATTGGGCAGAGATTGAAGCAATTCTTGATATCACTAAACGTATCTAATAAATATTGCTAGGAAAGGTCGGCGGGCCATAAACCGCAACATAGGTGTTTGTCAGCCGCAAATGACATAAGGAGAGATATGAGTTATGTAGACGCATGGTTCGATAGAGACAATGACGTTGTCAAAGTTGTTGAACGCAATAAGGACGGCAAGAGGGAATTTAAAGACATCCCAGCCCGTTATTCATTTTACTACGATGATGCAAAAGGAAAACACCAAAGTATACACGGTACTCCAGTTAGCAAAGTTGTTTGTAAAACACAAAAAGATTTCCGCAAGGAAATGGCAATACACTCCAACAAGAAATTATACGAAGCAGATATTAATCAAGTATTTGTATGTTTGAGTGAAAATTACATCAATGCAGAACCGCCAAAGCTACACGTAGCATGGTTCGACATTGAGGTGGACTTTGATCCAGAAAGAGGCTACGCAAGTCCTGATGATGCGTTTATGCCAATTACTGCGGTTGCTGTTCACCTACAATGGTTAAACACAATGATTTGTTTAGCAGTTCCTCCAAAGACCATGACGATGGAGCAAGCAAAAGAATCAATCAAAGATATTCCAGATACTATGCTTTTTGAAACAGAAGCAGAAATGTTAGATACGTTTTTGGATATTATCCAAGACGCAGACATTTTAAGTGGATGGAACAGCGAGGGATTTGATATCCCGTATACAGTTAATCGTGTAACTAAAGCATTAAGCAAAGAAGATACAAGACGCTTTTGTTTGTTTAATCAATTTCCAAAACGTAGAGAGTATGAGAAGTTTGGCAAACAAGCCGTAACGTATGATCTTATTGGTCGTGTACATTTGGACAGTTTAGAATTGTATCGCAAATATACATATGAAGAACGACATACTTATCGATTAGATGCTATTGGAGAAATTGAAGTTGGTGAAAACAAAGTTCCATATGAAGGAACGTTAGATCAACTTTATAATCAAGACTTCCAAAAGTTTATTGAATACAACAGACAGGATACTGCACTGTTGGATAAAATGGATAAGAAGTTAAAGTTTATGGATCTAGCCAACACACTAGCACATGAAAACACAGTTGTTCTACAGACAATTATGGGTGCTGTAGCTGTTACTGAACAAGCAATTATTAACGAAGCACATCGTAGAGGCATGGTTGTGCCTAATCGTGTTAAGATGGCTGAACGTGAAAATACAGCGGCTGCTGGTGCGTATGTTGCACATCCAAAAGAAGGCTTACAAGATTGGATTGGTTCACTAGATATTAACTCATTGTATCCGTCAGCAATTCGTGCATTAAACATGGGGCCAGAAACAATTGTTGGACAGTTGCGGCAAACAATGACACAAAACTATATTGACGGCTTAATGGCAAAAGGTAAAAGTTTTGCTGGTAGTTGGGAAGGTGTGTTTGCGGCATTAGAATACACCGCAGTAATGAATCAAGAAGTGGGCACTGAAATTACAATTGATTGGGAAAACGGGGACAACGATGTACTAAGTGCTGCCGAAGTTTATAGATTAATTTTTGAAAGTAAACAACCCTGGGTGCTAAGTGCTAACGGTACTATTTTTACATACGAGAAAGAAGGTATTATTCCTGGCTTGTTGAAGCGTTGGTACAGTGAACGTAAGGAAATGCAAGCCAAACTAAAAGATGCTATCAAAGCAGGAAATAAAATTGAAGAAGAATATTGGGATAAACGACAACTGGTTAAGAAGATTAACCTAAATAGTTTGTACGGTGCTATTCTTAACAGTGGTTGTAGATTCTTTGATAACCGTATTGGTCAGTCAACTACACTAACTGGGCGCACTATCTGTAAACATATGGCTAGTAAAGTTAATGAGATTATTACAGGTGATTATGATCATGTGGGCAAAGCCATTATTTACGGTGATACTGACTCATGTTATTTTTCAGCGTATAAAACTTTGAAGAAAGATATTGATAACGGATCATTACCATGGAGTAAAGAAACTGTTGTTTCATTATACGATCAGATTGGTGAAGAAGTTAACAGTACATTCCCACAGTTCATGTTAGATAGTTTTCACTGTCCCAAATCTCGTGGTGAAGTTATTAAAGCTGGTCGTGAAATTGTTGCTAGTAAAGGTTTGTTTATCACAAAGAAGCGTTATGCTGTATTGTATTACGATAAAGAAGGCAAACGTAGTGATGTAGATGGTAAGCCTGGTAAAATCAAAGCTATGGGTTTGGATTTGAAACGTAGTGATACTCCTGTGTTTATTCAAAACTTTTTAAGTGATATATTAGAAAAAGTGCTAACTGGTGCAACTGAAAAAGAAGTATTAGAACATATTACTAGTTTTAGAAGTGAATTTAAAGCTCGCCCTGGTTGGGAGAAAGGAAGTCCAAAACGTGCTAATAACATTGCGGAATATCAAGAGAAAGAAAGGAAAGCTGGTAAAGCCAACATGCCCGGACACGTTCGTGCCAGTATCAACTGGAACACCCTAAAGCGCATGATGGGAGACAAATACAGTCAGCAAATTGTGGACGGTATGAAAGTTATTGTTTGTAAGGTAAAACAAAATCCATTGGGCTATACCAGTGTTGCTTACCCAGTAGATGAATTGCGTTTGCCGCAATGGTTTAAAGATTTGCCTTTTGACCACTCAGAAATGGAGCAATCAATTATTGATAACAAACTTGATAACTTGATTGGTGTATTGAAGTGGGACGTACAAAGCACAGAGGAGAAGAACACGTTTAATAAACTGTTCGAATTTTGATATGAAATTTATTATTGCAGGTTACGGATTTGTAGGCAAAGCAGTTAAGGCTGCTTTAAAATACACTTATGGAACTGAAGTAGTTGATCCAGCACTCACTGAAGTTAAAATTTCAGATCATTATGATGCTGCTGGTATTATTGTTTGTGTTAGTACTCCCAGTGACAATAATGGAGATTGCGATATTAGCAACGTGTTGGACGTTATTAGTCAAACACCAGTTCATATGCCAATCTTGATTAAAAGCACAGTGAGTCCGGACAAACTCAAAGCCATTACAGAAAAGTATCCTGAACATAGTATTGCGTATAGTCCAGAGTTTTTGAGAGCAAGGTCAGCAATTGAAGATTTTGCCAAACAAAAGTATATGATTATTGGCGGTGATGATCCGTTGGATTTTTGGCATTGTGCTTTTAGGGGAGCAATGCCAAACTTGTTAGTGGTACACAAGTGTTCAATTGAAGAAGCTGCCATTATCAAATATGCAACAAATAGTTTTCTAGCAATGAAAGTATCGTTTTTTAATCACATATATGATGTATGTGAGGCAAGTGGACAGGACTTTGATATTGTTAGACACTTAATTTGCCAAGACAATCGAATTGGCACAAGTCACAGCATGGTTCCAGGACCTGATGGTGAAAGAGGTTGGGGAGGGCATTGCTTTCCAAAAGACACGGCAGCGTTTATTCATTACATTAATTCACTAGATCAAAAATTTGATTTATTGGAAACGGTAATAGAGTACAACAAAAAAGTAAAAAAAGGTATTGACACAGGCGTCAATATCAGTTAAAATACAAACTTGGAGACCCATATGAAAAATATTTTACAAGACATCGTAGCACATACACATAGCCTAGGCTTTTTGCCCACAGTTAAAGTTTCTGGTGAGAACGGAGAAACCACTATTGAATCAATGGCAGAAGACCGTAGCGTTATTGTTAATGCTAAAACACACAAGGTAGTTACTGAATTTGCAGGCGTATTTGGTATGCCCAACTTGGACAAATTGGCACTGCACTTGAAAAACCCAGAATACAAAGAAAACGCAAAGATCAACGTTGTTACAAGTCAACGCAACGGCGTGGATATTCCAACAAGTTTGCACTTTGAAAATGTAACCGGAGACTTTGTTAACGATTATAGATTTATGAGTACTGAAGTTATTAACGAAAAGTTAAAAAGCGTCAAGTACAAAGGCAATGGTTGGGATATTGAATTTGAACCATCACTAAGCGCAATTGGTCGTTTGAAGTTGCAAGCGGCTGCACACACTGAAGAAAACGTGTTTCAAGTCAAAACAGACAATGGTAATTTAGTTGTGAGTTTTGGTGATGCAAGTACACACGCTGGTAATTTTGTATTTCAACCAAATGTTGTTGGTAAATTGAAGCACACATGGTCATGGCCAATCAATGCTGTTATTAGTATTCTGAACCTAGATGGGAAGAGCACAGTACGCATTAGTGATCAAGGCGCTATGCAAATTACAGTTGACAGCGGTATTACAGAATACAATTATATTCTCCCAGCTCAATCCAAGTAATGAATACAAACTTAACAGCTACACAAAGCGATTACGCAAAGTTTTTGCCAGCAACGTCGACATTTTATTCGACGTTTGTTGGAAAACAGCGTCATTTTAATTATGTAGATCCCACTCGTATTCCTCCATCATTTGCACATGGTGCGGAGAGTCTAAACTATTTGGATCCAGACAAGGGTGCATTTTATTATCACTGGTGTTTGTATTCAGCTGGACATGCTAACTTAGACTTGAACAAGTTTGATCCAAAAGAGGATATGTTCCGCAACAGAGATCGCAATACAAGTTGGGTGTTGGGTGACTCTGGTGGTTTCCAAATTGGTAAAGGCAAATGGACTGGCGATTGGAAAAATCCCAATTGTCCACGTGCAATGAAAAAGCGCAAACAAGTGTTGGCTTGGATGGACACACTTATGGACTATGGCATGTGTCTTGACATACCAAGTTGGACAGCTAAAAATCCAGAAAGTCCCAAACTAATTGGCATTGGCAGTTATGCAGATGCCGTGAATGGCACTTACATCAATAACGATTACTTTGTTAATAATAGAAACGGTAATTGCAAATTCTTGAACGTGTTGCAAGGCGAGAATCACGGTCAAGCAGATGACTGGTATGATCGTATGAAGAAATATTGTGATCCAAAACAATACGGTGATCGTGCATTTAATGGTTGGGGTATGGGTGGCCAAAACATGTGCGATATTGAACTGGTGTTAAGACGTTTAGTTGAATTACGTTTTGATGGCTTGCTGGAAAAAGGTCATCAAGATTGGATGCACTTTTTAGGTACAAGTAAACTGGAATGGGCTGTATTGCTTACTGATATTCAACGTGCAGTACGCAAGTATCATAATGAGAACTTTAGCATTAGTTTTGACTGTGCAAGTCCTTTCCTAGCAACTGCTAACGGTCAGATTTATATCCAAACAGAAACAGAAGATCGCAAAAAGTGGACATATAGAATGACATCAAGTGCTGATGACAAAAAATATTCTAAAGATACACGACTGTATAAAGATGCAGTTATTCAAGATGGTATTTTAAAAGTATTTGAATCTAGTCCTATTATTGATCAGATCAAACTTAACGAGATTTGCATTTACGGTCCAGGCGATACCAACAAGTTTGGTCAAGTTAATAAAACATCGTGGGATAGCTTTAGTTATGGTATTATGATGGGGCATAATGTTTGGATGCATTTGAACGCTGTTCAAGAAGCCAATAGACAATATGACGCTGGTCGTTGCCCTAATATGTTAGTTGATGAACGTTTTGATCAAATATTTTTTAAAGACATTGTGGAAGCATTGTTTGCTACAAGCGATAAAGGCACTGCACTAAAAGTTATTGATGAATTTAGATTCTTCTGGAATCGTGTTATTGGCACACGTGGTGCAAGTGGTAAAAAAGCTATCACTGCTCATACAAATTTTGAAAACTTGTTTGAAGTTGTAGAAGCTGCACCAGTTGTTGCTCAACCAGTTGTAGAACATAGCGATGAATTTAGTGAAGACGAAATTAACAAACTTGATGAGCTAGAAACTCAAATTGAGAAAGACGATGACATTACCTGATGAAAGATATCGAGCAGTATTGCAAACAGAAAGATTTTTAAAATTGATACTTTCTACTCCTCGAGTTCCAAAAGCAATCAAAGACGGCGCTAGACATTGTTTGCGTCACTATCCTAGCGAATACGATATGAGTAAAACTGCTCAAACAAGTCCTGATATATTTGCCGAACGTATGGAAGATGTGACTCGACTGTTTAAAGCCTACGAGGAAAAGAAGAATGAGCAAGCGTAGTTTAGTAATCGGCATGGGTATAGGACAGTTGTACAAAACTGTTTTGGACAAACTTGGACACAAAGTTGTCACAGTAGACCAAGACTCTACCAAAGGAGCAGACTTTGATTCTGTTGATAAGGCATTACTAGTACATGGTTTATTTGATACTGCTCATATCTGTACTCCTAACTTTACACACTTTGAAATTGCGGCTAGGGTTGCTCCACACAGTAAAATTGTGTTTATTGAAAAACCCGGTGTTGCTACTAGCGATACTTGGACTAAACTAGTGACTGAATTTAAACAAACACGTTTCATAATGGTTAAAAACAATATGTGGCGTAGTAATATTGAAGAACTAAAAACTCTAGCTAGTCAGGCTAAAACTGTAAAAATTCGTTGGATCAGAAAAAATTGTATTCCTAATCCGGGTAGTTGGTTTACTACTAAGAAATTAGCATTTGGCGGAGTTAGCAGAGATTTAATGCCACACTTGCTAAGTTTATATGTGGCTATGAACCCAAGTTGGCAACATGACTCTGTTAATGGGCAGACTGCTATGGCATGCTGGGAATTAAAAGACATTGATAGTACAGAGTACGGAGTAGTTAATCCCAATGGCACATATGATGTTGACGATATGTGCGTTATTAACTTTGGCAATAAATGGAAATGTGCGGCTAATTGGCGTAGTATGGATGAAGAAGATAGTTCTATTGAATTCATCATGCAAGACAATACAATAGAACGCTTTGAACTAGGTTGGTGCCCTGAAGAAGCATATCATAATATGATTGTTGATGCTATTACACATATGGATGATTACCAATTCTGGCTTAAACAGTTTGATATAGATACGTGGATACACGAAAGGATTGAAAATTTATGATAGTAGATGCATTACAAACAGACGGTAAAGGTAATTTCTTTGAAGCAAAGTACAATGTACAGCCTCCCGGAGAAACAGAAATTCAAGTGGCAGCAGTTATGACTGGGATTTGCAGAAGTGACATAGATATGATGCAAGGGAAGTTTGCGTTATTACCATCAAACATGCATGGTCACGAAGGACTGGGCCAAATTATTGAAATTGGTAATAAAGTAACTGACGTTAACGTGGGAGATCTTGTGGCAACACGTGGCGAGCCTGCGTATGCAGATGTATACAATGTACGTGCTAAAGAATATGTTAAGGTACCTGAAGCTGATCCTAAATACATACTAGAACCAGTAGCATGTGGTATTAATATTATCCATCAACCCATTAGAGAAATTGCAGAACGAAGTGGTCCAGGTAAGCGATTGCTGATCATAGGCAGTGGATTCCTTGCATGGGTTGCGTATCATACAATTAAACTAAATCATTTGGATTTTGAAATCACAGTAAAAGGCAAAAGCAATAAACGTCAGTGGGGAGAACTACTTTCTGAAGAATACAGCGGAACATTTGATGTAGTTATTGATTTGGGTAGTGGCACGGATGTGTTTGATCAACCAATTGTAAACAACGAAGCGTTAATTGTATTTGGAAATCAAAAGCAAGTAAATACTGATTTTGGTAATCTACTCTGGAAAGCCTGTACTATTATGTTCCCTAGTCCAAGAACTGAAGGTTTTTATAAATGTATGCAAGATGCAGCTACTTGGATTGAAAACGGTGACATAATTGTTGATAGATTTTGGTCAAACGCATATCCTAGAGTATCACAGTGGGAACAGGCATTTGAAGAAAGTATTAATCGAAAAGCCAATCAAAGCAGAGGCTACTTGCTTTGGTAAGATTGGATTTGACTTTACATCACTAACACGCTATACTAACAACATGCTAAACACAGAAGAACGACAACAAGTTACATACTTTACAGGATATGAAGTTGAACATACCATTTGTTATGGTAAAAAGACTTTGTTTGTTGTGGGCACTCCGCCTTTAGAAGAAATTATATTTAAAGCAATTCAAAACGATTGCAAACACGTATACTTTGGTACAAGTCAAAGTTTTAATCCTCGAGCTATTAGTCACGAAGAATATAAGGCATGGGATGACGTTATTATAGGCTGTTTAAAAGAAGACTATTGGGTTACTTTAGACTTTGGTGTGGAACACATTGAAGGTGTATTGGAATCTGCATATAACGAATATCCTCGCTTTATCCCCATGATTAGTGTCAAGTTACCTTACATTAATCAACTCAACTATAATGCCACACTTAAACTGGACGACCGAACTTGGGGTGCTACCAATCCAGGCGTGTGGACACATCAACTACATGACCTAATGAGTAAAGACAAGTATACTTATTGGGATCAGTACACACAAGATACAACACTATGATTGTTGGTAAAATAGAAAATTTAAATCCTATGATTGTTAAACAAGATATACGACCGCTTAAAATGATTTGGGTCACATTTCAAAAGGAAGGCATTCACTGCTATCCCGCGGCCGCTACAGACCCTAACCTAGCAACAGGAGATCAATATGATGTATCGTTTCTTGCTAATCCTCATCGTCATATTTTCCATTTTAGGGTATGGCTTAGTGTCACCCA
>Ga0114975_10001264_pt1 | contig 18210 bp, 19 predicted proteins | sample S_130626_EF_Meta_FD_87031 | JGI IMG/M metagenome (GOLD analysis project Ga0114975, IMG submission 87031) | Freshwater microbial communities from Lake Simoncouche, Canada to study carbon cycling - S_130626_EF_MetaG | ecosystem: Environmental > Aquatic > Freshwater > Lake | place: Lake...
ACCGTCCCAAATTGAAAGCAACAAACAATTGCTAAGCATCCTAAAAATAAATTTAGAAGCGTAATGATATTGGGGATTTGTTGACGCATTTTGTAATTGAATTATTTTTTTCTTTTCATTAAATTTTCAATCTCTTCGGCCTTGATTGGAATGTTCTTGAATAAATCTTGATTCCCTTTGGCAGTGATCCAAACATTATTTTCGATACGCACACCCATGCCCTCTTCCTTAATATAAATTCCTGGCTCCACGGTAAACACCATCCCAGCTTGAATTGGCGCAGTTCTGGTACCCAAATCATGCACATCTATACCTAAATGATGCGAGATGCCATGGTATAAATATTTTCGGTATGCTCTATTCTCTGCATCTTCATTTTTAATATCCGCTTTAGTAATCAAACCAATTTTAAGGAATTGCTTGGTCGCTTCTTCACCCACTTTATCGGTGTAATTTAAAATACTAATACCTGGCTTTAAAATAGACTTGGCATAATCATGTAAATGCAAGCAAGCATTGTACACTTCCTTTTGACGCTTGGTAAACTTACCGTTTACTGGAACTGTTCTTGTTAAATCTGCATTGTATCCACCATATGCCGCGCCAAAATCCATCAAGATTAGTTCTCCGTCTTTACAAACATTATTATTACTTGTATAATGCAATGTTCTTGCATTATCGCCACTCGCTATAATACTATGGTATGCAACACCTGTTGCTTTTTTGCTTAAAAATTCATGGTAGATTTCTGCTTCAATTTCATATTCGTGCACACCTGGTTGAATGAATTGCAATAACCTTCTAAACGCAGACTCAGTAATATCAATGGCTTTTTGAATCACGACTACTTCTTGCTTTGTTTTGATGGCTCTTAAAGTTTTCATGATTTTAGCAGCGCGTAAGTATTGATGCAATGGATAGCGAGATTGCATCTCGTCTATAAATCGATACTCATTGGTTCTGACTAAATTATTTTTACGATCGTTCTCGTTGGAGTCTAAATAAATCGCATCTGCTAAATGAATCCAGGTTTGCAACATCGCGTCTAAATTATCTACCCACACAATCGTTTTCATACCTGAGATAGCAGTGGCTTCATGCGCTCTCAATCTTTTTCCATCCCAAATTTCTTTCAACTCCTGTGGACGAACCAAGACCAATACCTCTCTATACTTAGGATCTGGATTGTCTGGAAACAAGACCACCATGGTACCCTCTTGCTCGATACCTGTTAACCAATACAAATCTGAATTTTGTACAAAGCCATGCAATGCATCTCCATTGCTTGGGAACTCGTCATTGCTAACAAAAACAGCGATGCTATTTTTTTGCATTTGACTCACAAAACGTTTTCTGTTTTGTGTAAAAATGGTTGGATCTAGTGGGTCGTATTTCATAATAAAATTTGAATTGATATGAATGTCATAGTCATGCTACCATCTACTGACTTCTTGGAAGCAAGATACTTAAAATTGATGGGCTTAGGCAATCTTACCCCAGCCAATTTTGGTTTTTTGGGTCTGTAAAAAGCTTCGAATTGCCAAGTGTTCTGGCATGGTCAAATTGGGGTCTTTCTCACAGATGGCTGCAGCTGCTTCTTTGGCGATTTCCATGGTAGGACGGTCATTGATCAAACTCGCCAATTTAAAATTCAATGCGCCGCTTTGTCTTGTGCCATCTATATCTCCAGGCCCCCTAATCTCTAAATCTTTTTCTGCGATCACAAAACCATCCGTGGTATTACACATGATTTTTAATCTTTCTCTCGCCTCCCTGCTTGCTTTGACGCTGCTTAATAAAATACAATAACTCTGCTCCGAACCTCTACCTACCCGACCCCTTAATTGATGTAATTGTGATAAACCAAATTTTTCCGCACTCTCTATCACCATCACCGATGCATTGGGTACATTCACGCCCACTTCAATCACAGTGGTGCCCACCAATATTTGTGTATCACCTGATTTAAAACGATTCATGTTCTCGGATTTTAAATCATTGTGCATCTTTCCATGGACCATACTAATTTTATAAGTAGGTTCTGGAAAATAACTTTTTACTTGTTCATAGCCCTGCATTAAATCCTCATAACTCATCTTTTCACTTTCCTCAATTAATGGATACACATAATACGCTTGACGTCCTTTTTGTATTTCTGATTTTACAAAATCCATCACACTCGCGCGCGATGTTTCATATCGATGTACTGTTTTGATGGGTTGTCTTCCTGGAGGCAATTCATCCATGATGCTATAATCCAAATCTCCGTATGCTGTCATGGCTAAGGTTCTTGGGATGGGTGTTGCGGTCATCACTAATACATGTGGCGGGATGGATGCTTTTTTCCAAAGCTTTGATCTTTGTTCCACTCCAAATCGATGTTGTTCATCAATGACTGCCAATCCTAATTTTTTAAATTGAACTGGATCCTCGATGAGTGCATGCGTGCCTACCACAAAATGAATCGTATCCTCTGCTAAACCTTTTAAAATTCTTCTTCGTTCTGCTGCTTTTGTACTACCCGTTAAAATGGCCACTTCGACAGGCATTTCCTTTAAGAGTTCTGTCAAACTACTATAATGTTGTTGTGCTAAAATTTCGGTAGGCGCCATCAAACAACTCTGAAATCCATTGTCTGCAGCAATGAGCATCGCCATCAATGCAATCATTGTTTTACCGCTGCCCACATCGCCTTGTAACAATCGATTCATCTGAAATCCCTTTGCTACGTCTTGTCTAATTTCTTTAATCACTCTTTTTTGCGCACCGGTTAATTCAAAGGGTAAATAATGATTGTAAAAAGTATTAAAATAATCCCCCACTTTTTTAAATACCTGCCCTTTACTGTTTTTATGTCGATCAATCTTGATTAAATTCAACCTGATTTGTGCAATGAATAATTCTTCAAAGATCAATCTTGACAATGCTTGCTTATATGTTGCTTGATTGGATGGAAAATGGATTTGTCTAAACGCCTCCCATCTTCCCATTCGATCTACTAATAAATGGGCAGGCAGATTTTCTGGCAGATCCCTTTCGCTAATTTGTTGAAACAAAACTTGGGTGAGTTTGCCTATTTGCTTCCCGTTCAATCCCCTTGCTTTTAATTTCTCGGTAGAACCATAGACCGGCTCAAGCAATGATTTTTTTGCCATAGTTTGCGGCTCAAATGGTTCAATTTCTGGATGCACGATCTGTGGCTTGCCATTAAAAAAGCCTAATCTCCCAAAAACCAAATAGGTCTGCCCCTCCACTAAATTCTTTTGAACGTATTGAATCCCCTGAAACCAGGCCAGTTCCAAATAACCAGATTCATCTTTCAATTGCGCCACCATCCTTCTTGAACGCTTCTCCCCAATTGAATGCAGACCCAATAAAACCCCTTTAACTTGGATAAAGTCCATCTCGGGGGTCAAATCTGATATAGGCGTCACAATGGTCTTGTCTACATGTCGATGTGGAAAATGTTGTAATAAGTCGCCGAAAGTATAGATACTGAGCTCTTTTTTAAGCAATTCCGCCCTCTGAGGGCCTACACCCTTTAGGTATTCGATGGGACTGGATAAAAGAGATGCTAGGCTCAAGCGATTTTTTTTAGATTCAGGACAAATATCCCAAAAAGATGGCAAAAAATGGGATTGTGATTCATTATCTTCGCACAGCTATGGAAAAGGAAATCGTATTGAGTGGAATAAGGCCTACTGGCTTCTTACATTTAGGAAATTATTTTGGTGCCATGCGCAATTATGTCCGCATGCAAGATGAATTCAATTGCTATTTTTTTGTAGCCAATTGGCATAGCTTAACGACCCATCCTGACACAAAAACTTTACAAGAAAGTGTGTTAAGAGTTGTCGCAGAAAATATTGCTTGTGGATTAGACCCAGAGAAAGTGTCTTTATATGTTCAAAGTGATGTGCCAGAAATTGCCGAATTGTATTTGTATTTAAATATGTTGGCTTATAAAGGCGAGCTTGAAAAGACAACTACTTTTAAAGATAAAGTAAGGATGCAACCCGAGAATGTCAATGCTGGTTTATTAACTTATCCAGTATTACAAGCGGCTGATATCTTAATTCATCGCGCAGTAAAAGTACCAGTTGGAAAAGACCAAGAACAAAACTTAGAAATGGCAAGAAATTTTGCAGAAAGATTCAACCACCGTTACGGTGAGACCTTTCCGCTACCTTATGCCTTTAATTATAATAGCGAATTGGTGAAGATCATGGGCTTAGATGGTAATGGGAAAATGAGTAAGAGTGAAAATCAAATGACGACTTTATTTTTAGCGGATGAAGATGATTTGATTCGTAAAAAAGTGATGAAAGCTAAAACAGACCAAGGACCTTTAACACCTCATTCAGTAAAACCAGACTATATCCAAAACCTATTTACACTAATGGGTTTAGTGAGCACCGCAGATACTGTAAAAAAATTCGAGGACGACTTTAACAATAGTTCGGAAGGCAATTGCATCATTCGATATGGTGATATGAAAAAACAATTGGCCGAGGATATGGTTCAATTTATCAATCCAATTAGAACCAAAGCAGCAGACTTACAAAACAATAAAGATTTACTTTTAAAAATCATACATCAAGGTGCTGACAAAGCAAGAGCAAGTGCATCAGCTACTTTGACGACTGTTAGAAAAGCAGTCGGGATGGAATACCTATAAAACAATCTGAATCATTCAACTACACGCATAAGATTATGGCAAAAGCAACAACTAAAAAACCAAAACACGTAGCAATCGCAGGTAATATCGGTGTTGGAAAAACAACATTGACAGAGTTGTTGAGTAAGCACTACCGTTGGATCCCTCAATTTGAAGATGTGGACCATAACCCCTATTTAATGGACTTTTATGATGATATGCCAAGATGGAGCTTCAACTTGCAGATCTACTTTTTGCATGGCAGATTGAATCAAATTTTAGAAATACAAAAAGGTACCGAAACCATTATTCAAGATAGAACCATCTACGAAGATGCCAATATATTCGCACCCAATTTGCACGAGATGGGTTTGATGAGTAAGCGTGATTTTGATAACTACTTCGGCTTTTTTAATACCATTAAATCGATGGTTCAACCTCCAGATTTATTGATCTATTTAAAAGCATCTGTTCCGACCCTTGTTTCTCAAATTCAAAAAAGAGGAAGAGAATACGAAGAGAATATTCGTTTAGATTATTTAAAAAGATTGAATGAGTATTACAATAAATGGATTGACAATTATACAGAAGGTCCTTTGTTAATAATTGATTGTGATAAAAATAAATTCGGCGAATCTGAAGAAGATTTAGGCCATATCATTAGTAAAGTAGATAGTACATTGTACGGATTATTTTAATTTTTATAGATGCAACAAATCACAACGGAAATACTAGCGCAAATTAAATCCATTGTTGGTGCCGAATATGTATTCACTGACGAAGAGAGCTTTGAAAAATATGGCAGGGACGAAACGGAAAAATTACATTACAGTCCAGCGGTAGTCGTAAAACCTAGAAAAGCAGAAGAGATTAGTGCTTTGATGCAATTAGCAAACAAACACCTAATACCAGTGACACCAAGAGGTGCAGGCACGGGTTTAACAGGTGGCGCCCTGCCTCATTTAGGAGGTTTGGTGATTGCGATGGAAAGATTCAATAGCATCTTAGAAATTGATGAAAGAAATTTACAAGTCACTACTGAACCGGGCGTCATTACAGAAGTTTTACAAAATGCAGTAAAAGAAAAAGGTTTGTTCTACCCTCCTGATCCTGCTAGTAAAGGCAGTTGTTTTATTGGTGGCAATATTTCAGAAAATTCAGGCGGCCCTAAGGCAGTGAAATATGGCGTCGTAAAAGACTATGTTTTAAATTTAGAAATCGTTTTACCAACGGGTGAAATTATATGGACAGGTTCGAATGTGTTAAAAAATGCAACAGGTTATAACTTAACGCAATTAATTGTTGGAAGTGAGGGCACATTAGGTATTGTGACTAAAATTGTTTTAAGATTAATCCCGCATCCAAAATTTGATTTATTAATGCTTGCTCCATTTGATAGTTTAGAAAAAGCGAGTGAAGCAGTGAGTGCTATTTTTAGAGCAGGTATTACCCCTAGTGCAATGGAGCTCATGGAAATTGAATCTATTAAATTAGCGAGCAAATTATGTGAAAGCACTGCAATTACAATTACAGATAACTTGGCGGCGCATTTAATTATAGAAGTAGATGGCAATGATAAAGATGTATTAATGAAAGATATGGAGGCCATTGCTGATGTGTTGACCAATTTCGAAGTGGGTGAATTGTATTTTGCAGATGATGCCCAACAAAAAACAGAACTTTGGAAAATACGCCGAAAAGCCAATGAAGCATCGGTGGCAGCAGGTTATACCATCGAAGAAGATACGGTGGTGCCTAGGGCCGAATTACCCAAATTGATCAAAGGGGTTAAAGCATTGGCCGCTGAGAATGGATTTAAAGTAGTCTCTTATGGACATGCAGGTGATGGTAATTTACATGTCAGAATTAACCACCCTTTGTACAAAAAAAGTTATGAAAACGAAGTGATACAAGACATCCTATTTAAAATATTCGAATTAGTGAAATCCCTTGGGGGAACCATTAGTGGAGAACATGGCATTGGGCTTATTCAAAAATCTTTTATGCCAGTGATGTTTGATCCTATCACCATGGAATTGATGAAGGGTATTAAAAAAGTATTTGATCCGAATCATATTTTAAATGCAGGTAAAATATTTGATTCTAAATAATGAAAAAGAAGTTAATATACCTGATCCTAATTGCATTGAGCAATAGCATTATAGTGAATGCGCAAGATGTCGTGAAGACGATGCCGTCTATGAATGTGAACCCCATTTTTATTGGAGGTAATTTAGTGATTGGTGGTGGTGCCGGTTCATTTCAACTTGGACTCAATCCCGAAATGTATAAGCGTGTCAACGATTATGTGGATATTGGAGCTGCTACAAATTTGTTTTTTCAGTCTTTTAATCCAACAATTAGCAATGGGCTACCTGGCGTATCATCTAGAAGTTTCCAATTAGGTGCTGGGGCATTTACAAGGATCTGGCCGCTTGAAAAGTTTTTCATACAAATACAACCAGAATACAATTATACTTGGAGCAGGTTGAAAGACAGGGGCACAGAAGGTGTGAATGCTGGTGCATCAAGAAGTATTCGTTTTGGAGCTGAGAGTCTGTTGGCGGGTATTGGATATGGAACCAGATCAGAAAATGGGATGACCTATTTTAGTGTCATGATAGATTTATTTAAAAATCCAAACTCCCCTTACAGAGATGGGTTCAACAGAGCGGACCCAATTATTAGAGCGGGTTTTGCATTCCCTATTTTAAGCGCTAAGAAAAAGCAGCCTTAATTTCTTCAAGTGTGGAACAAACTTGCAGACGATACCTACTGCGTTCGTATAAAAAATCTTCTTCTTCCATTTTATTGATCATCGCCACCAAAGGATCATAAAATCCTTCAAAATTATACAGCACTATTTTTTTATCATGGATGCTTAAATTATTCCAAACGAGCATTTCAAAAAGTTCATCAAATGTGCCCAAGCCACCAGGTAGCACAATTGCAGCATCCCCTTTTTCGTATAAAAGTAATTTTCTTTCATGCATTGTCTCGGTTACAATTAATGCTGTTAACCCTTTATGTTGTGCCTCCCATTCTAATAATAATTTTGGCATGATTCCAATTACTTTCCCTCCATTTTCCAAGCAGCCATTCGCAACCGCACCCATTAATCCTTTATTGCCTCCGCCATAGACTAGTTCTACATTTTCTTGCGCTAATAGATTTCCTAAATCAGTCGCAGCTTTCATAAAACTAGGATTATTGCCCGATTTTGATCCGCAGAAAACGGTAATGGACTTTATTTTCATGAAAACTATTTTTATACTCGAATATAGAAGTATTTTAGCAAAATATTTCAAAGATTCTCTTTACTTTGCCTTATCAAAATGTCAATCAATTAACTATGAGTGCAACTACCCTTTTTATATTCGTCATCCTTTACTTTTTGGTGTTATTAGGTGTAGCCAAAATCACTGGCAAGAATAGTAATAACATGTCTTTTTTTATTGGTAATAAAAATAGCAATTGGATGTTGGTGGCCTTTGGCATGATTGGCACGTCCTTAAGTGGTGTTACATTTGTGAGTGTCCCAGGTGCTGTAGGAAAAGATGCATTCCATTATTTACAAATTACATTAGGTTATTTAATTGGTTATTTAGCGATTGCTTACGTGTTATTACCCATTTATTATAAATTAAACTTGACTTCTATTTATAATTATTTAGAAGGCAGATTAGGGTTCAGTGCATACAAAACAGGGGCCTCCTTTTTTATTCTTTCAAGAACACTTGGCGCAACAGCTAGATTGTATTTAGTTGTCAAAATTTTACAATACTTTATTCTTGACAATATGCATGTGCCTTTTTGGGCTACTACAGTCGTGATTTTAGTCATGATATTATTGTATACTTATGAAGGCGGTGTTAAAACAATTGTTTGGACAGATACATTGCAAACATCAGGGATGTTAATGGGTTTGATTATCTGTAGTATCTACATCTTATCAAAATTGGATATGAATGTATTTGAAGGATTGACTGCTATGCAAAACCAAGCGCTTGCAGGAAATCCATCTATGCATTTAGCCGATGTATTTAGTATGGACGTGAATAGTAAATCCTTTTTCTTGAAGCAAATTATTGGAGGTGCATTTGTTACTTTAACCATGACTGGGTTGGATCAAGAAATGATGCAAAAAAATATCTCAGTAAAAAATCTTAAGGATGCACAAAAAAATATGGTCACTATCGGGTTCACCATGTTAATTGCAATTAGCTTATTCCTATACTTAGGTGGTTTATTACATTTATATGCTGCTCAAAATAATATCACTGCCACTGGAGATGATTTATTTCCGACGCTGGCTTTAAACCACATGCCTCCGTATTTATCCATTATATTTATTCTTGCATTAATTTCTGCCCTATTCCCTAGTGCAGATGGTGCCATCACCGCTTTAACTTCTAGTTTCTGCATTGACATATTAGGATTACAAAGAAATAAAAACTTGTCCGAGTCAGAACAAAAAAAGATTAGACAAAGAACCCATTTAACTTTTGCATTGATTTTTTTAATCATGGTCATGGTATTCAAATGGATAGACAATAAGAGTACCATTGATTTATTATTGAAAATCGCCTCTTATACCTATGGCCCATTATTAGGCCTATTTGCGTTTGGAATCTTAACAAAAAGAAGCTTAAACAATACCCTTGTTCCAGTCATTTGTGTGTTGGCGCCAATCCTTTGTTTGGTGCTGGACTATTTCCAAGCGCAATTATTTGGAGATTTCAGGATTGGTCAAGAACTATTGATCATCAATGGAGGAATTACTTTTATAGGATTATGGCTCATTTCAAGTGCTAATAGCGAAAAAAATTAGACATTTGCAGCATGGATTTTATTCAACAAGCTGCCAACGACTATGTAGCGCATTTTAGTGATGCCACACCAGCCTATTTAAGGCCTATGTACGAGCAAACTTTGCTAAGCCATCCTCATGCACATTTACAAAGCAATTGGAACCAAGGGGGCTTTTTAAGCTTTTTTAGTAAGCTGTTGGCACCTCAATCAATTTTAGAAATAGGCACATTTACTGGCTTTAGCACTTTATGCTTGGCCGAGGGATTAACTGCCACAGGAAGTATCGACACGATTGAAATTAGAGCAGAAGAAGCAAATGCAGCGAGAATACATTTTGATGCAAGTGCAAAAGGTCATCAAATCGTCTCCCATATTGGTGATGCTAAAGACATCCTTCCTACCCTTCATAAACAATGGGATTTAGTTTTTATTGATGCAGACAAGACTGGTTATATTGAATACGTTAATTTAGTACTGCCTATGCTTTCGGATAAAGGCGTGATCATTGCAGACAATGTATTGTTTCACGGACAAGTATTTGAAGAAAAAATAACAGGCAAAAATGCATTGGCAATACATGCATTCAATGAATATATTTTAGCACATAAAGACATTGAAAAAATTATGTTGACTATTAGAGACGGATTAACCTTGATTAGAAAAAAATAATATGAAACAACCCATACGCTTGTTATTGATTTTATGCATGACCTTCCAAATTGGTTGGGCACAAAACAATGCAACAACCATCGCTTATATCGCCCAGTATAAAACTATTGCGATGAAGGAAATGAAAAGAACTGGGGTACCCGCTTCGATCACCCTTGCTCAAGCCATTCTTGAATCCAATAGTGGAGAAAGCAATCTAGCAAAAAACCATAATAACCACTTTGGTATCAAATGTAAATCGGATTGGACAGGTGCCAAAGCATACCAAGATGATGATGCAAAACAAGAATGTTTTAGAGCCTATGATGCAGCTGAGGTTTCATTTAAAGACCATTCTAATTTTTTAAAGAATAGACCTAACTATGTGGATTTGTTTTTATTGGATCCGGTTGATGATACTGCATGGGCCTATGGACTTAAGAAAGCTGGGTATGCTACTGCATCGGACTATCCTAAAAAATTATTAAAAATCATCGACGATTACGAATTAGCACAATACAATTTCCCAGAGCTTGAAAATGAAATTGAAGTGGAAGACGCACCAGTAAAAAAGGTCGGTGTTGATACAGTAGTTAATAAGGTTGTGAATGATTCCCCTGTAATTAAACTAATGACTGATACGCCAGTAAAAAGTTTGAATAAGCCTGCAGGTATTGCTCAAATGAATACCACAGACAATTTGGCGCCATTGCCAACAAAGGCCTTACCTAAACAAACATTACCTTCACAAACATTGCCTGCGCCTCAAAAAGACACAATTAAAAAGGAAGTCATTACCGTTGTTCAAACGACTCAAAAAGAAGCTCTAAAGACAGATTCAACTAAGACATCTTCAGTTACACTTCCTATTGTATCCAAAAAGCCTGCATACAATTATCCTGAAGGACAATTTAGAATCAACCAAGTGCCAGTGATACTTGGAAAAGAAAAAATGTCTTTTATAGAGATCGCACTTAAATACAAAGTGCCATTGTATAAATTATTTGAATACAATGATATTAAAGCTTCGAATCTTTTGGAAAGCGACCAATTGATTTTCCTTGCTCCAAAAAAGAAAGCAGGTGCTGCCTCATTTCATATTGTAAAATACAATACTAGTTTACAAGAAATTAGTCAACTAGAAGGCGTTCAATTGAGTCTATTAAAATTATATAACCCTCAATTAGTGGAACCTTTAAAAGAAGGTACACAAGTAATATTATTTAATAAAAAGAAATAACATGTCTACCATTCAAGTTCTAGATAAAATATTTGAACCTTATTTAAAGGAAGCAGCCATCCAAGAAAAAATTACTGAGTTAGCAGGACAATTAAATAAAGACTATGCAGGGAAGCGTCCTCTATTTTTATCCATTCTAAATGGCTCCTTCTTATTTACCGCAGACCTATTCAAGCAAATCACCATAGAGGCAGAAGTAAGCTTTATTAAATTAGCATCCTACAAAGGCACTAGTTCAACAGGCAATGTGATTACAGCAATTGGATTAGATATCAATGTAAAAGACAGACATATCATTATTCTTGAGGATATTATTGACACAGGCAAGACTTTACATCACTATCTTCCACAATTAGATAGCATGCAACCCGCTTCTGTTAAAATTGCAGTATTACTCAATAAAAAAGAGGCTTTGCAGTTCCCAGTTCAAGTACATTATACCTGTTTTGATATTCCTAATAAGTTCGTAGTGGGTTATGGATTGGATTATGATGGATTAGGCCGAAACAGCAAAGACATCTATCAATTAAAAGCATAAATAAAAAAAGGGACAATTTTAATTGTCCCTTTTTTATGATCTTATATTATCTTATTTAAAAGCTTCTTTTACTTTGTCATAGAAACTTTTATCCCCTTTGACAGGTTTAGGTTTAAAGTTTTCACTTTCTTGCATTTTATTCAAAGCAATTTTTTCTTCTTCATTTACTTCTTGTGGTGTCCATATATTCACATGAATCAATTGATCCCCCTTTGCATAGCCTTGCACTTCTGGAAATCCTTTTCCTTTTAGTCTAAATATTTTACCACTTTGTGTACCTGCTGGTATTTTAATTTTTGCACGACCATCAATAGTTGGCACTTCTACACTTGTACCGAAAATGGCGTCTGGTATTGTAATGTATAAATCAAATGAAACATTCAGTCCATCTCTATGTAAGAACTCGTGTTGCTCTTCCTCAATCATGATGATTAAATCTCCAGAAGATCCTCCACGCTCACCTGCATTGCCTTTGCCAGACATACTTAATTGCATACCATCTTGCACACCTGCAGGAATATCAATTGAAATAGTTTCTTCGCCGTATACCCTACCCTCACCCTTACATGCCGTACATTTTGCTGTCACGGTACTTCCTTCTCCATTACATGTTGGGCAAGTATTTACAGTTTGCATCTGCCCTAAGAAAGTATTGGTCACTTTTCTTACTTGACCAGAACCCTTACAAGTACCACAAGTTTGTATACTAGAACTATCTTTAGCGCCATTACCTCCACAAGTTGTACAAAGCACATGCTTCTTTACTTTTACTTGCTTATTCACCCCATTCGCAATCTCTTCGAAATTTAATTTTAATTTGATCCTTAGGTTACTGCCTCTTTGACCTCTTGCTTTTGCGCCACCTCTTGATCGGCTTTGTCCACCGCCAAAAAATCCTCCAAACATATCATCACCAAACACATCACCAAACTGGCTAAAGATATCATTCATGTCCATACCGCCACCGCCGTATCCACCACCACCGCCTGTGCCAGGTCCAAATGCTTGATGTCCAAAACGATCGTATTTCGCTTTCTTATCTCCGTCACTTAAAATTTCGTAGGCTTCGGCTGCTTCTTTAAATTTTTCTTCTGCAGCTTTATCACCAGGATTTCTATCCGGGTGAAATTGCATCGCAACTTTACGATAAGCTTTTTTAATTTCATCTGCAGACGCAGACTTGCTCACTCCTAATATTTCGTAAAAATCTCTTTTTGACATACTGCTTTGTTTATTTGCCTACCACTACTTTTGCAAAACGAATAATTTTATCGTTCAAATAATATCCCTTAGTGACCTCGTCAATCACCTTCCCTTTTTTTGAAGCATCCGGCACAGGGACTTCTGTAATTGCTTCGTGTAATTCAACATCAAATGTTTGATCAATACTTTCCATTGCCTTTAAGCCTTTTGCATGAAGAGTTGCTCTGATTTTATTAAATACCAATTGGATGCCTTCTTTTTGAACAGCGATATCGTCTGATTCATTCAATTGCTTTTCTGCACGATCACAGTCGTCCATGACGTCCAAAAGAGACACAATCACATCCTTACCTGCGGTTTGGATCAAGTCCACTCTTTCTTTAGCAGTTCTTCTTTTGAAGTTTTCAAATTCTGCCATTAAACGCAAATATTTATCCTTTTGGTCTGCCAAATCTGCCTTCATTTGATCTATTTCACTCAAAGGCGCTTCCTCGGTTTCAGGGGCAGTTTGTGCTCCATTTTCAGTATCTACGATTGGTTCTTGATTGAATTGCTCTTTATCTTCCATAATTGACTATTTGTACTCTATTGGACGCAAATATATTGCCAAAGCAATAAAAGAGCAAAATTGACATAAAAGGGGCTTAAAATGAACAAGTTGTCACTTAATCTGTCCCTATCTTTGACAAATGACAAAGGTTTACCTAAATAAGCGCATTACACCAAGGATCGCCATGGGACATCCATGGATTTATAACAACGAAGTAGACCGTATCGCTGGCACAGTTGCCCCAGGGGATATCGTAGAAGTCTATTATTTTGACGGACAATTAGCAGGCCGAGGCTATATCAACCCAGGATCTCAAATCATCATCCGATTATTGACTCGAAAAAGAGACAATATTGATGCGGCATTTTTCCATCAAAAAATTAGTGAAGCATGGGCCTATCGACAACAATTAGGCTACACCGAAAATTGTAGACTGGTATTTGGTGAAGCAGATGGATTACCTGCGTTGATCATAGACAAGTTCAATGATTATTTTGTTTTACAAACTTTATCATTGGGAATAGAGCAATGGAAAACTGCCATAGTAGATGCGATCAATAACATCTTTAAACCAAAGGGGATTTATGAAAGGAACGATGTACCTGTAAGAGAACTAGAAGGACTTGAACAAAAGAAAGATTTTTTATCGGACCCATTCCCTACAGAAATCATCATTCAAGAAAATGGTTTACAGTTTTATGTAGATATTGAAAATGGACAAAAGACAGGTTATTTTTTAGACCAACAAGATAACCGTCGCGCTATTCAGCATATTGTGAAAGGAGCAGATGTATTAGGTGCTTTTACTTATACTGGGACATTTGAAATACATGCTGCACATTACGGTGCAAAATCTGTTTTAGGTATTGATATTTCTGAAAATGCAGTGGCCCAAGCCAATAGAAATGCGGCGTTAAATAAATTAGATCATATTGTAAAATTTGAAGCCATGAATGCTTTTGATGTCCTAAAAAACTGGGGCAAGGAAGGCAGAAAATATGATGTAGTGATGTTGGATCCACCTGCTTTTACAAAAAGCAGAAGTAGTATCGAAAAAGCAGTCACTGGCTATAAAGAAATTAATTTAAGGGGGATGAAAATGATCAATAATGGCGGCTTTTTAGTGACATCTAGTTGTACGAACCTAGTGAGTCCCGAACTATTCTTAGACACAATTTATATGGCTGCCAAAGATGCCAAGAAAAGGATTAGACAAGTCACTTATCAGTCACAGTCCAGCGACCATCCAATTATTTGGGGAATGGAGAATACGCATTATTTGAAATTCTTGATTGTAGAAGTTTGTGATAGATAAAAATATTTTATAAAACTAGCAAGAAGCAAAAAGGGTCCCGATAAATCGGGACCCTTTTTAAAAATCATAAGAGGTCAAAATTGTTAGGGCTTACATTTTACAAAGCCCTAACAAGCTTTAACATGGTTTAATATTTCAGTTCAATGCATTCAATGTAGTTTGAATCGCCTCAAAATTAGGCAAGTCTCCAGGCGTAGGACAAATTTCTGCATATTGAACTACTCCATTCGCATCAAGTACAAAAGCGGCACGCTTGCTCACACCTTGCATTTCAAATGCAGGGAATGTTTCATACAACACATCAAATGCCGTTGCAGCTGCTTTATTAAAATCACTCAATAAAGGGAAGTTTAGTTTTTGTTCTTCTTTGAATTTACCTAATGCAAATAAAGAATCTACAGAGATACCATATACTTGCGCATTGGTTGAATTGTATGCTGCAATATTGTCTCTTACAGTACAAAGTTCAGTTGTACAAACACCTGTAAATGCAAGTGGAAAAAATAAAAGTACCACATTCTTACCTTTAGCATCTGCTAAATGCACTTGGTTTTTATCTGTATCAAATAATGTGAAATCAGGGGCGTTTTGTCCGATTGAGATTGGCATAATTGTATAGTTTAATAGTTTAAGATATCAAAAGTAAAAGTGTTTGATGAGACCTCCATTTATTTACATAAAATTAATGTGTAATAAGGGCTAATTTTTCCCTTTTCGATAATGCTTCCACCGAGTCCATTAAAACTTTCATTTCCACTGGATGCTTATCCAGATAATCCATTGTAGCATAAAATTGTACCCGATCAACTTTGTTTATATTGAATACACGTTGGTAATATGTTGCTTTCTGAAGGGATGGTTGTATGGTTGTATCGGTCTGAATTTGTCTTGTCAGGTATTCATCTACTTGCATTAATTGCCATACTGTTTGTTGCATGGTTTTTATAGGCAAAAGTGTCCCCTCCTTTGTTTCGCTTGAAGCACATGCTGCAAGAAATAGCATGCCTAAGATGATAATATTTCTCATTCAAAATATGCTTTATACTTATTGATATTGGTAATATCTATTGCGGACAATGTAGTCATCAATTGTTTCTTAGTTGTACGATCTGCATCCGAAAACAAACCGATCAATTCTGTCACCCTGCCTTGCATAAAAATAGAGATAGCCATAGAATTGACATTGTCCTCATTCAATTCTTGTAAACTCATGAGTGCATTGAGGATAGCCACTTTAGCCTGCTCTGGCTTTTCTGCCAATTGATCTATCCCTTTTCTATAATAATTAAAACTAATTTCATGTAATTTTTCAAACCCAGATTTAGTTAAGTTATCAATTAAAACGAATCTGTTACGTTGTCCATCATAGGATTTCCATCCATTGATACCTGATCCATCTGGCGCGTTGTATACAATATTTAAAGCTTTACTAAAAAAAGGCGCGCCTCCATTTTTAGAGAAAGAATCATAATCTAAACCTAAAATGATATACACATAATAAGCCAGTGTAGCTGTTAAATTTGCTTCTAATGGATCTGTTCTGGCTACATTGTTCTCATTGAATTCAATAGGCTGACCTAATTGATATTTAAATGTGAAATTAGCATCCTGCATATTCAATAATGGTGTTGAATAATTAGCGCGATACACTGGCCTATTTGCAACAATACTTAATTTAGCATTGTATACACCTGGAGATACAACAGATTCAATGGTGATATAAAAACTACAATCAATTTTCTCCTCTTGCGTAAAAATATCTGAAGTCCATTTACGTTGGTTGATAAAATCTTTTAACTGTGTTTGAAGTTGCGTAAAAAATTTAGGATCCACTTGATTATCTACTTTATTGGTTTGCAGGCTTACAACAGCTGCAAGCTCCTGCCCCTTCAATTGCTGAAAAGTAAAAAAGCACAATAATAAGATTGATATTTTCCTTAAAAACATACCTAATTGTTTTATACCCTAAAATACAAAAACGTCCCGAATCTTCGGGACGTTTTATATAAATACCTTAAAAAGTCTAACGGAATAAATCCGCTTCCTCGTTTTTACGATGATAGATCTTGTCATCAATGAATTCAGCAGTTGCTAAAATCGCTGGATTTGGCATACGCTCATAAGCTTTAGAGATTTCGATTTGCTCTTTATTCTCATGGATTTCTTCCAAGCTGTCTGTATGACTAGCAAACTCCTCTAATTTAGAGTGTAATTCTTCTCTAATAGAGATATTGATTTGATTCGCTCTTTTTGCAATGATAGAAATTGATTCATACAAATTTCCAGTCTTTGCTTTCAAAGCCTTCAAACTTTTTGTTTCTACAACAGCAGGTGTGTTAGCACCCATATGTCTTCTTAATTTGCTCATTTTATATTATTTAAATATTGATCAGTTTGTTTCTTTATTTTTTTAGCTTCTGTCATCAATGGACTATCGCTATATCTATCTACAAAATCATTATACTCTGAAATCACTTTTTCAAAACGTTCTTTTTGTTTATCAATGAAGCTGTTTTCTGCAAACTTAAAATAGGCCTTCACTGTCAACAATTTATATTTATCAGCTTGTTTTGAATCTGGAAAATAGTCTGATAATAAACCATAAGAAACCGCAGCAGCACGATACATTGCAAGCTCGTAGTATAATGTAGCGGTTTTATAATCCTTTAATTCCAATTTAGCTCTACATGCATCAATCACTTCTGACGCCTCTTTTACTTTTGCACTAGTAGGATGTGCATCAATAAAAGATTGCATTAACTGCATTGCTCTATTGGTCGTGGTTTGATCTAATTCAGCTTTTGGAGAACGCTTATAATAAGTATAGGCCCTCATGAATTCTACTTCTTCTACTTTGGTAGAATTAGGAAAATACTCAATAAAAGTTTTATAAATATTTTCTGCATTTTCATAATCCTGATCGTAATAATAAGAATTAGCATACATCAAATATAACTCCTCGTAACGTGGTGTTCCTTTTACGAACTGAATGACTGATTCAAAGAGCTGTTGCGCATTGGTGTATTTCTTTTCGGCATAATACTTTTCTGCCATTTTCACTTTGTAATCTGTGTCCTTGTTCTTCAATACTTTTTGGAACTTTGAAGTACAAGCACTCAAACTCAAAACCAGGCAAAATAATAAGATGATTCTATTCATACAGGGTGGCAAAATTAACTAATAATCCCCAATTTAGGACGAAAAAGATTGCGAATAAAGGCTTTGACGTTAAGAAATAGCTAAAACC
>Ga0114975_10001268_pt1 | contig 18165 bp, 20 predicted proteins | sample S_130626_EF_Meta_FD_87031 | JGI IMG/M metagenome (GOLD analysis project Ga0114975, IMG submission 87031) | Freshwater microbial communities from Lake Simoncouche, Canada to study carbon cycling - S_130626_EF_MetaG | ecosystem: Environmental > Aquatic > Freshwater > Lake | place: Lake...
GCTTAGCCTACGCGGGATTGTCAGTGCTCCCTGCCACGATAGGCCCATGCCCGCATACGTAGTGACCTTATTAATAGGACTGATCGCAGGATCTGCGATCGGATACCTCTTTTCTTCCCTCAAATCCAAGGAATCGGCCGGCAACCAAGCCCTCCTTGATGATTACAAAGTTCGACTGGACGCTGAACGTGGCAAGACAGAATCTGCCATCAAATTAAATGCTGAGCTACTGGCGGTTAAAGAATCGGTTGCACAGTTAACTACTCAATCAAATGAAGCTAATCGAATTCGTACCGAGGCTGAAGCAAAGTTGAATACAACGATTCTAGAAATGCGCCGTGCATCTGAATCCATCTTTGATGAAACTAAGAAAATTGCCGGTGCTCTCTCTAATTCACAAACCCGCGGAAAGTTTGGTGAGGCTCAGTTGGAGCTTTTGCTGCAAGGTGCCGGTCTTCGCGAAGGCCATGAATACACCGCGCAACGGTCAACAACTGATTCTGACTCTTCAGGCATCCCAGATGTCACCGTCAATATGCCTGGTGGTTCACAATTGTTTATTGACTCTAAATTTCCCTTTGAACGTTTCTTAGAAGCCTTCGGAACTGATGATCAAGCAGAGCGCGATCAATATTTACAGCAGCACACAAAGGATTTGCTAAAGCATGTTGAAGCACTGGCAAAGCGCGGATATCACAAGTCACAAGGATCACCTGATTTTGTAGTTCTCTTTGTTCCTTTTGAAACTTTATTGTCTGAAGCTTTGCGCCTTGATCCAATGTTGCTTGAAAAGGCTTTTAAGGTCGGCGTCACTATTGCGACTCCAACATCCATGATGGCGTTGCTACGCACAATCGGATACATCTTTACCCGCAACAAGTTAGCGGAAAATGCTGATGAGATTCAAAAAGTTGCCAGTACATTCTTAAAGAACATCACACTGTTGCACACCAAGATTGTGGCGGTGGGTAAAGCGATTTCACAGACATCTAAGGCGTATGAAGATCTAGTGCCCACTGCTGAAAAGACAGTGTTGGCACCGGCTAGAAGAATCCATAATTTGGGTGTAACTGGCGATAAAGATAAGTTAGCTATCACCTATCCTGAAGCCCCTGGCGCAGTCCGGGATCTTAAGAATGCAGAGTTAGATGGCGGCGATGACTACATTGATGCAGAAGAGGTAGATGAATAATGAGCTCATTACAAAAGATTCAGATCCAAGGTCCTGGATTAAAAAAGCCTGGAATCGTTGTTCTGCAGAGTATCTTCATCGGATTCTTTGTTTTCATTGAAATGACAATCCGTACCGGTGTTGGAGTTCTTACGGGTATTGCAATTTGTGCTGCTCTATATGGCTCACTTCGTTTTGGTCGCCCCGGAACAACCTATGTGTCAGTTGTTACTCCCCCATTGGCATTTGCTGGATCCGCACTCGCCATAACAATGGTGCTGGATGGATTTAGACCATCACGAGTCGGTATTGATTTCATCGCAGCCCTTGCATCCGAAGCACCGTTTTTGATTATTGCTGCGGTGTATGGCTGGTTTGTCTATTTAAATCAAAAAGCAAAGGCGAAGCCTTCACGACGTAAGGCTGTTGCACAGCAGAATTAAGCGTGGCCTGCTGCCTTCATATCTTTACGAAGCTCTGGCGGCAGAGCAAAAAGCAGTGATTCCTCCGCTGCGGTGACCTCTTGAACATCTTTGAAGCCATGCTCATGCAAAGTTGCCAAGACATCCTTGACCAGAATTTCAGGAACTGAAGCTCCACTTGTTACACCTATGGTTTCGACATCTGTAAACCATTCATCCTGGATCTCTTCGGCATAATCAATTAGATACGACGCCTTTGCTCCGTATTCCAGTGCAACTTCGACCAGGCGAACAGAGTTACTGGAATTTCGAGATCCAACAACAATTACTAAATCTGCCTGTGGCGCAATTTCCTTAATAGCTTCCTGGCGATTTTGAGTTGCATAACAAATGTCATCACTTGGTGGTGCTTGAATTTCCGGGAAACGCTCTTTCAGGATTGCTACAGCTTCCATAGTTTCATCAACAGAAAGCGTTGTTTGTGATAACCAGACTAAATTTTTACCAGGTGTTGGCTGGATTGTTCGAGCGCCATCTAGTCCGTCAACAATACGAACACGATCAGGTGCTTCACCGGCCGTGCCTTCGACCTCTTCGTGGCCATGGTGACCAATAAGCAAAATTTCAGAATCTTCAGTAGCAAAACGTCGTACCTCGTGGTGAACCTTGGTGACCAAGGGGCAGGTTGCATCAATAGTTTTTAGATTACGAGCTGCTGCTTGCTCGTGAACAAGTGGTGAAACTCCATGGGCGGAGAAAACAACTGTCTTGCCCTCTGGAACTTCATCTGTTTCTTCTACAAAGATGGCACCTTTTGCTTCTAGTGAAGCCACAACATGGACGTTGTGCACGATCTGCTTTCGCACATACACAGGTGCGCCGTACAGGGCCAATGCTTTTTCTACAGTGATCACTGCGCGATCCACCCCTGCGCAATATCCGCGAGGCGCTGCCAGTAGAACTCTCTTAGCCATGGGGTCAGTCTATTAGGCTGATGTCATGTTCGAAACTTCAAGCGAATCCCCCGCCCCGGTTCGGGTCGTCTCTGAAGCGATCAAGGATTACGTTGATCGGCTAGGTCCTATTTGGATCGAAGGCGAAATCAGCGAATTAAATGAACGCAGCGGAATGATGGCATTTATGCGCCTGCGCGATACATCAGTAGATATGTCTATCTCGGTGATGTGCCACAAATCGGTGATTGCTACCGTCAAGCCATTGCCCGATAACGCTCGGGTAGTTTTATATGCAAAGCCTTCTTGGTACACAAAAAATGGTTCCTTATCTTTTTCCGCTCGTGAAATTCGCCAAGTCGGAGTCGGTGAATTATTGGCTCGTCTTGAAGCACTTAAAAATCTACTGGCTGGAGAAGGGCTCTTTGATTCAGATCGCAAAGTCGCGCTTCCTTTACTGCCAAAGGTAATTGGTTTGATTTGTGGTCGAAACACCGATGCCGAAAAAGATGTTGTTGAAAATGCAAAGCGTCGTTGGCCCAGTGTTCAATTTGAAATCCGAGAAGTAACTGTTCAAGGTGCTGCAGCTGTCAGCGAAGTATCTGATGCTCTGCGAGATCTAGAAGCAAACAAGGATGTAGAAGTCATCATCATTACCCGCGGCGGTGGATCTTTCGAAGACTTATTGCCATTTAGTGATGAAGGTTTAGTGCGTTTGGCAGCATCATGTACGACACCAATTGTTTCGGCGATCGGCCATGAAAAAGATGCACCGCTTTTGGATTTAGTCGCGGATTACCGAGCATCGACCCCAACAGATGCGGCCAAGCGAGTTGTTCCAGATTACAGTGAAGAGATCGCAATGATCGATGCGCTGCGGGATCGCGCCCGGCGCACGCTGGTAAATCGCATTAATCTAGAAGCAACCCAGATCGCTAACTTTAGAAATCGCCCAGTTATGAAAGACCCTCATGTATTAATCACTGCCAGAGCTGACATCATTGCTGGACTGCGGGATAGATCAAACCGTTCATTTGCCCATCAATTGAAATTGGCCAAAGAAGAACTGAAGCAAATAAAGGCCCGGGTCCGTGCACTTTCGCCACAAGCAACATTAGATCGAGGCTATTCAGTAGTGCAGTTAGCAGATGGCCACATCGTCACAGATCCAAAGAAGTTGAAGCAAGGCGATCTACTGCGCCTTCGTCTTGCTAAGGGCGAGACACAAGCCACAGCCACCGGACGGTAAAGAGAGAGTAGATTTAGCACATGAGCGATGCCAAAAAGATTTCATATGAAGCAGCCAGAGATGAGCTAGCTGAAGTTGTGGAATCCCTTGAAGAGGGCAGTGCAACCTTAGAAGAGTCACTAAAGCTATGGGAGCGCGGCGAAGAGTTAGCCAAGATCTGCCAGCAATGGTTGGACGGGGCTAAGAAAAAACTTGACGCGGTAAAGCCGACTAGCGAATCGTAGAGACAATAAGCGATGCCAAACTTTTCCTACTCTGATTTATTGCCTTTGGGTGCGGACACAACCAAATACCGCCTAGTCAGCAAAGATGGCGTCAGCGTTGTACAACATGGCGATAAAGAGTTTTTACAGGTTGAGCCAGCAGCACTTGAAATGTTAACGCGTGAGGCAATACATGACATCAACCATTACCTTCGGTCAGAGCACCTGCAGCAATTAACAAATATTGTTAGGGACCCAGAGGCCTCACCTAATGATCGCTTTGTTGCGATCGATCTTTTGAAAAACGCCAATATCGCAGCTGGCGGAATTCTGCCGATGTGCCAAGACACCGGAACCGCTTTGGTTATGGGTAAAAAAGGCCAATATGTTTTAACAACTGGCAAGGATGAGGTTGCGATTTCACAGGGAATCTACGATGCCTACACACAACTAAATTTGCGGTATTCCCAGATGGCCCCTGTAACAACATGGGAAGAGAAAAACACTGGCAACAACTTGCCTGCTCAGATTGAAATCTATGCAGATAGTGATCATCAGGATGAATACAACTTTATGTATATCGCCAAAGGTGGAGGCAGCGCCAATAAATCATTTTTATATCAAGAAACAAAGGCGGTTCTAAATCCAACATCCTTTATGAATTGGTTGGATGAAAAGCTGCGATCAATCGGAACAGCGGCTTGCCCTCCGTATCACTTGGCAATTGTCATTGGTGGAACCAGCGCGGAAGCCACAGTGAAAACAGCAAAGCTTGCCAGCACCAAATACTTAGATTCACTGCCAACATCTGGCGATGCGGCAACTGGCCATGGATTCCGCGATCTTGAATTAGAGCAAAAAGTCCTAGAACTGACGCGGACATTAGGAATCGGCGCGCAGTTTGGTGGCAAGTACTTCTGTCACGATGTTCGCGTAGTTCGCCTGCCTCGACATGGTGCGTCCCTGCCGATTGCTATCGCTGTTTCTTGTTCTGCAGATCGCCAAGCAAAGGCCAAGATCACCAAGGATGGCATTTTCTTAGAAGAGCTAGAACGCGATCCTGCACATTTCTTGCCTGAAACAACTGATGAGCACCTAAATGATGATGTTGTTGCCATTGATTTAAACCAGCCAATGGCATCGGTGCTAGCTGAGCTTTCCAAGCACCCTGTAAAGACCCGTCTTTCATTGACCGGCACATTGGTTGTGGCCCGAGATCTGGCCCATGCAAAAATCAAAGCCGATATGGATGCGGGCAAACCAATGCCTGAATACCTCAAGAATTACGCCGTGTATTACGCAGGACCTGCAAAGACACCCCAAGGATATGCATCGGGATCATTTGGCCCAACAACTGCCGGACGTATGGATTCTTATGTTGATTACTTCCAGAAAAATGATGGATCAATGGTGATGCTGGCAAAGGGAAATCGATCAAAGGCTGTTACAAATGCTTGCGCATCCCATGGTGGTTTTTATCTGGGGTCAATTGGCGGACCAGCTGCTCGACTTGCTCAAGATTGCATCAAAAAGGTTGAGGTCTTAGATTTTGAAGAGCTTGGAATGGAAGCTGTGTGGAAAATTGATGTTGTGGATTTTCCAGCCTTTATCGTTGTTGATGACAAGGGCAATGATTTCTTCGCCTCAACGAGCACGCCATTAACAATTGGCGTAAAGCCCGAAGTTTGATCTGGGATTAGTAGTAGTTACTGCGCTTGTGCTTGGCCAACGCCTTGCACGGAGTCTCATAGCGAATAGTGATGTAGCGAAGACCCCAGCGAATTTGAGTGACTGGGTTTGTACGCCAATCTGTTGAGACCACATTCATCTTGCTTGCAGGCAAGGCTTGAGGAATTCCATGTGCGCCAGAATTTTTGTTACGAGCTTTGTAGTTCCAATGGCTTTCCTTGGTCCACAGATAGTTCAAACATTTGTACTCTTTTTCGCTAAAGCCGTATTCGTCGAGCAAAATAGATTTTGCAACCTTCTTGGCACCTAATGGAGTGCGGGCTAGTTCGACCTGGCGACTAACGGAAGAAACCAAGGCAAGGTCGGAGGAGAAGATGGCACCTGAAGCCGTGGCTACCAGATCCTCTTCGGCCAACAAGGCAGTGGTAGCTGCAACCGGCTCAACGATTGAGACAGGATTGATTGCCTCTAATTCATTCGAAGAAGGAGTTGCAATCTCTAAAGCGGTTGCTGCAGGAAGGATGGTTGCTACTAATAGCAAGGAGGCTGAAACCCCCCAGATCGCTACTGACTTCTTCGAGCTTTTAAAATTTGCTGTCTTCACGTTCTGTTCTCCTTCCTTCTATTTCTAACCCTTTGGCACTCACCCGTGGATTGTTTCCATGGGCAAACAGCCTCAGTTGAGGCTTTAATACTTAAGGGGAATGCCTTTATGGTGCGGTAATTGGGGCGCATCGGCAAATCAAAGCCCGCTGGAGTCGAAAACTCTCAGAAAATTACTTGCCTGTGGATAGGTAAAACCGCAGGTCAGAAAGGGGAATGTCCGAAATGCCCCAAATGTGACTGTGACATTGTTTTAGTGGATCTTTATAGCCTTTTGCACTTGCACTCTGCTGGTTGTGCAAACTAGTTGCCGACGGGGCCTTCCAACAATTCAGTAACCAAAGCCGCGATCGGCGAGCGCTCGCTTCGGGTCAAGGTGACGTGGGCAAAGAGCTCATGCCCCTTCAGGGTTTCAACCACCGCAACCACGCCATCATGGCGACCGACCCGCAGGTTGTCCCGTTGGGCAACATCGTGGGTCAAGATGACCCTAGATGCCTGGCCGATTCTGGACAGCACCGTCAACAAGACCCCTCGTTCCAGAGATTGGGCTTCATCAACGATCACAAAAGAGTCATGGAGGGATCGGCCACGGATGTGGGTCAGTGGCAAAACCTCTATTAGACCGCGGTCGATGATTTCATCAATCACCGGTTGGCTGACCAAAGCGCCCAAGGTGTCAAAAACCGCTTGGGCCCATGGCGACATTTTTTCGCCTTCAGATCCTGGCAAGTATCCAAGCTCTTGACCACCCACTGGATACAAGGGGCGGAAGATAACTACCTTCTTATGGAGTCGCTTTTCCATAACCGCTTCAAGTCCGGCGCACAAAGCAAGGGCGGACTTTCCAGTTCCGGCCCGGCCACCTAAGGAAACGATTCCGATGGATTCATCAAGAAGTATGTCCAGTGCGATTCTCTGTTCGGCGCTTCGACCATGTAATCCAAAAGCTTGACGATCTCCGCGAACCAACTTCAATCGTTTGTCGGCGGTGACTCGGGCTAGGGCGCTTCCCTTTTCAGAGTGCAGGACTACCCCAGTATGAACCGGTAGTTGGTGTGCAGATTCGTGATCTGCAAAATCACCGGCATACAAATCATCGATCACACTATGGCCGACATTGATCTCTTCAATTCCGGTCCAACCACTATTGGAAACTAGTTCGGCCAAATACTCCTGGGCTTCGACTCCAACTGATGAGGCTTTTACTCGAAGCGGTAGATCCTTTGTAACGAGGATGACATTTTTGCCGTCTGACATGAGGTTCTTTGCAATCGCCAGGATTCGAGAATCATTGGTGCCATCGCGCAAGAAGCCATGAGGCAGCGTTGAAAGATCAGTGTGATTGAGCTCGACTGAAAGAGTGCCACCTTCAGGCGTAATTGTTAGCGCTTTATCCAAACGGCCATGGCTTATCCGTAAATCATCAAGTGCGCGAAGGGCGGCTCGGGCGAAGTAGCCCAGCTCTGGGTGATCCCTTTTGGTTTCTAACTCACCGATAACTGCGATCGGAATAATTACTTCATGTTCGGCAAATCTGTACAACGCCCCGGGGTCTGCGAGCAAAACACTGGTATCTAAAACAAAGGTTTTCTTAGTTTTTTGACCTTTTGCAGCCAATGCTTGCTCCTAGATTTAATTGTGATCGTCGGGTGTGCTTCGGACAAATAAAAGGTAGAACCGAGCAGTAGGTTTTTTGTGCAGACACGCGATAGTTAAAAGTTAATTTTAGGCTTTGATTTATGAACCGAAGCGGCGTTGTCTCACTGAATAAGAACGCAAAGCACGTAAGAAATCTACCCGGCGAAAATCTGGCCAGTAGGCCTCGCAAAAATAGAACTCGGATAAAGCACTTTGCCAGAGCAAGAAGCCACCAAGTCGTTGTTCACCAGATGTGCGGATCAATAGTTCGGGATCTGGTTGACCGGCTGTATATAAGTACTGTGAAATATCTTCGGCAGTTAATTTGGCGGCAGCTTCGGTCAATGAATGTCCGGCCGCAACTTCCTCGCCCATATAACTTTTTACGGCATCAACAATTTCTCGCCGGCCCCCGTAACTAATAGCTACATTTACTTCGACGCCGTCATCTCGAATTGGTTTAAGGGCGTTTAATTTCTCGGCTAACCATGAAGGCAGTAGATCTAAAGCACCTACAGCCTTAATGTTCCAACGACCCGTGGCCGCTAGCTCGTCAACTGTATTTCCTATAACTTCTAAGAGCTCATCAATTTCTGCTTGTGACCTTTTGAAATTATCGGTTGAGAGCAACCACAGAGTTACTACCTTTACTTCGGCTTCATCACACCATCCTAAGAAATCAATGATTTTGCTCGCACCAGCTTTGTGACCGTGTGGGTCGTTTACTGTTGGATTTGATTTAGCCCATCGACGATTTCCATCAAGAATGACACCCACATGATGAGGAGTCTTTGAAAAGTCCAAGGAGCGAACTAAGCGCCACTCGTACAGTGGGTAAATAAGTGACTTAATTAATTTACGAATACTGGCGAACAACTCTACGCTCCGCGGCGAAGGATGCGATTGGCAAGGTGCCGGCAAGTATTAGCCAGAGCATCTTTGTGAAAGACCAGCGTGCTTTTGTAGCAAATTGGATTGCAGTAAGAACGTAGACCGCATAGATCCAGCCATGGACAAATGGAATCCATTCGACCTTGGATTTCCAATCATCATTATTAAACAGGTATGCCACTGGCAGATCGACACACCACAGTAATAAGGACATAACCCCGGCGACCAGCGCCATGATTCTAAATCTCTTGATCGCACCGCTCATGGGGTAACTCTACGACGATAGAAGGGTAGGAACAGCACAACGGCGGCCATTAACCACCAAATGACCACATAGGAAAGGTGTTGCCAGTAGAAACCTGGGATTCGTGATGTCAGCTTTTCGGGTGTGACTCGGGTGCGATCAAGGGATCCAGTCCTGGTTGATTCGCTGCTGGCTAATACATATCCGTCGTATAAATCCAGATCTGTCAGCGATGTGACAACAGCGCTATCAAGGCGGGAAATTACTCCTGCGCTATTTTCTGCACGGTCACCGTATTGGCTAGCAACTAGCAGTCCTTCAATATCAATTTTCATTGATTGCTGAATATCTGGGTTGATTAATCGCTCAGGCCACAATCCACGGACAACCAAGATTGCAGAATCTGTGTTGACTTGAAGCAGTGCGACTTCCCAATCAGCTTGATTTCCATCTCCATCAACCTGATTAGGGGCTTTAAAGTTTTGAATGTACTGGCCAGTGACAAAAATGGTTCTATTGAGTGCAGTTGGTGTTAAGGAAACTCGAGGCGTAGCTACAGATTCTAGAGGCACGCTATTTATGTCAATTGTTGTTGCAACTTTTAAACTATTTTTTAAATCAGCAGCGCGCTGTAACTGCCACATTCCAAGCCCAACAAAAATGGCAGCAAGCAAAAGAACTGCAATCACTTGAAAAGCTTTGGTAAGGAATTTACTTGCTGGAGTCATCGCTTCGATCTACACCCATAAAACGCTTATAGAAACTTCGCATCAAGAATGCAAAAGCTAGGACCAGCAAAGCTACCGTTAGCGATCCAGCCGCACCCATATCAATGTCTTTAGTCATGACATAATCATGGCATGCAATCCCAAGAGCCGTTTGACTACAACGACCGCTATGGCGTGAAAAAGGGGCGAAGCTGGATTGCCGTTGCCCTGATCACCGCAATAGTTGGTGTTGGCTGGATTACATGGGCGGGGTTGTATCACTCAAAGCCAGAGATGCGTGTTCAACTTATTTCATTTACCGTCGATAGTGATCGGGCAGTCAGTGTTCGATACTTTGTTGAACGCCAAAGCCCAGAGGCAGCAACTATCTGCACTGTAATTGCACGTGATTTCTATAAGGACATCGTTGGACAAATTGATATTGAAATCCCTGCAGGAAAAGAAAAGGTCGAACTGGTCAGCGTGGTTCCTACGCGCAGTCAGGCTGTAAATGCTGATGTTTCAACTTGTCGCGTCAAGTAAGTAACCAGTACCTTTTACCCCTTATGACACAGACATGGTTGACCCAAGAAGCTGCTGATCGCTTGCAATCTGAGCTGACTCAGCTAGAAGGTCCTGGCCGTAAAGAAGTTACTGCAAAGATTGAAGCAGCTCGTGCCGAAGGTGACTTAAAGGAAAATGGAGGCTATCACGCAGCACGTGATGAGCAAGGCAAGATGGAAGCGCGCATTCGCCAGCTAAAGCAGATGCTAGAAAATGCTCACATAGGAACGCCACCAGCAAGTGCCGATGGCAAAGTTGGAGCTGGAATGGTTGTTACCGCAATCATCGCCGGCGATGAAATGAAGTTTTTAATTGGTTCACGCGAAATTTCATCTGGAGATCTAGATGTCTACAGCGAAAAGTCTCCACTAGGTTCAGCGGTGCTGAATCAGGAAATTGGCGCAAAGGTTTCTTACACAGCACCTAATGGTCGCGAGATCTCGGTTGAAATTTTGGCTGCCGAGTTTTACGCATAACCAAAAGTTTTGCCCGTGAATTTAACAGCCAAAGAAGTATTTCCTGGATTAGATTCTCAAATTTCAGCTTCTCGATTTAGTCGAGTTTCGAAGGCCATAGATTCATTATTTGGCAAGAGTTTAACCCGTAGAGAAAATGGGACTCCATTCATAATCACCGGCGATATTCCAGCGATGTGGCTGCGGGATTCAACATGGCAAGTAGCACCTCTGCTGAATTCCAATCATCCAGAGGTTATTCAATTGCTCATTGATTTAAGCAAAGTGCAGGTAGAGCTATTCTTGATTGATCCATATGCGAACGCATTTAATCCTGCTCCTAATGGACAGTGTTGGCACAAAGATTTTCCGAATCAATCACCTTGGGTTTTTGAGCGAAAATTTGAGCTGGATTCGTGGGCTTCAGTTCTTTACCTGGCACGAATGATTACTGAAAAATATGGCCGAACTGATCATATTGATGCCTCCTTTAAAAAAGCTCTCTCTGTGATGATAAATCTGGCAAAACTCGAACAACATCATGATCCAGAGTCGTACATATTCAAGCGAAACAATGGAGTCCCACATGATTTTTTATCGCACAATGGTCGCGGAGCACCGACTGCCTACACCGGCATGGTCTATTCCGCTTTCCGCCCAAGTGATGATGCATGTGTCTATGGCTATCTAGTTCCTTCAAATCTCTTTTTCCTTAATGAGTTAGAGCTTTTGCCTCAGGCTTTGCAATCTTCGGAAACAAAAGATTTGAGCATCAAAATTCGAAGAGGGATAAAAGAATTTGCAATCATTGACGGGCGGTACGCCTATGAAGTTGATGGACTCGGTAATTCACTTTTTATTGATGACGCAAATATTCCATCTTTACTCAGCCTTCCACTTTTGGGGTGTATCTCAGCTGAAGATGAAAGTTATCAAGCAACGAGAGAATTTATTCTTTCTAAAAGCAATCCGTACTACTTTTCAGGTTCCGCGGCAGAGGGCATTGGTTCGCAACACACGCCAACTGGATTTGTTTGGCCAATTGCACTTGCTGTTCAAGCTTTGACCGATTCATCAAAAAGTAAAAAACTGGAAACTCTAGATGTACTAGAAAATTCTGATGGCGGGACCGGAGCGATGCATGAGTCATTCAATGTTGATGACGATAAAGATTTCACAAGATCTTGGTTTTCCTGGGCAGATATGACCTATGTACAGCTGGTTTTAGACAGCGTTAACTACCAATCTAAATAACTAGATTTGCGCAATCTTTATAGCACCAAGGTGATCAGGAATTTTTGTATATGGCTCTTGGTGATAGCGAATATCTTCAGAAATAACCCTCCAATTTTTACCCGAATCTATGAGAGCTTCCAGAAAGACCTTAGCTTCAATTTCTGCAATATGGTTTCCAAGACAGGTGTGAGGGCCAAAGCCAAAGCTTAAGTGAGGATTTCTGCCACGATTAAAATCAACTTCGAAAGGATTTGTGAAAACAGTTTCATCGAAGTTACCGGAGATAAAGCTGATTCCAACATATCTATCGTCAGGAAGATCTGCAGTAGTACTTTCTGGCACAACTGTTCTGTTCATTACCGGTAGCGGTGTAAAAAACCGCAAGAACTCTTGTATGGCTGGTCCTAATAATTCTGGATTTGAGCGCAGTAACTGCAGATCTTGAGGGTTGTTTCCAAAATGCCACATGATTCCAGTAAAGAGTTTTACAACAGTATCACGGCCTCCTGCGAGCATTACACCTGCAATGCCTCTGAATTCAGCGGCTGAAATCTGCTGTCCATCAATTTTAAGATATGCAATTTGGCTCCAGATGTCATCTGTGCTCTTTCGCAGCGCCTCTTCGTAGATTGCATCCAGATACCGATGTAAAACTTTGCCATCACGAACTTCAGATTCTGCAGTCCAAACATCTGGTCCCCACGAAATCCATTCATCTACATCTTGCGGGCGGCTATAGATAACACCTAAATTCTTCATAACCAGCGGAAGAGCTAAGTCTTGGCCAACTTCAAGGTCCCCGTGTTGAAAGAAATCAGCAATTAGATTTTCTGTGTGTGAACGAAATTCTGGAATCAACAATTCGATAGTTGGTTTAACAAAATACGGTGCAAGTGCAACTCTGTATAAATGGTGCCTTGGAGGATCAACTTCAAGTGGCAATTGACGGTAATCGCGAACATCAGAATCACCCTGCAAGTCTGATGAGTACGTTTGTGTATCTCGAAGTGCTTCACGAACAGCTTTGTGGCCGACTATAGTTTTACTTGCCTTAGGGTAGAAAACTGACATTCGTAAAGGGTAAATACCTTTGCTTCAATTTACAAGGAGAACCATGAATACCTTTCGTGCAGTGGCGGTTTTCCCACATATAGCCCCTGGTGACTTGGAACAATTCTGCTTAGTTGCTACTGAGTTAATGAAGCAGATTCAGCAACAAGAATCAACGCTTAGATATGACATGTTTTTTAATCCAGAAAAAACGTGCTGCACCGTCTTGGAAGAGTTCGAAACTCCTGAAGGCGTTTTTGAACATGTAAAGAGAAATGGCGATTTGATCGCGCAATTGTCTCTTTTAGGAGGAAAGATTGAAGGCAGTGTCTTTCCCATGAGCCAGGATGGCGAAGCACTTGCCGAAATTAGGAATAACTGGGATTCAAAGTTTCACCATCATTTCATCGGTAAAACTCTGTAATCCTGAATCGACTAGCTAGAAAAGTTTTTGTACTTTCTAATACTTAGCGGAATAAAGATCACCATCAAAAGGACCATATACAGCAATGATGTTTCGAGTGGGTACTGGCTAGGCCATGAATCAGCTGTTGCGCCAAATTCATTTTTAAGCCCAAACAATTGACGGCAGGCTGCAACCATAGTTGATACCGGGTTCCATTCAGCGAAGTACTGCAACGCCCGTGGCATCCCAGTAGTTGGTGCAAAAGCATTTGATAGGAAAGTCAGCGGGAAGGTCACTAAGAATCCGACGCTTTGGACGGTTCGAGCCTCTTTAACTGACAGACCAACCAAGATGCCAATCCAAGACAGTGCGTACCCAAACATAAACAGGAACACAAATGCCAAAGTTGTTTGCACAATGCCTGATGTCGGGCGCCAACCAACTGCAAAACCGGCAGCTGCCATAACAACCAGGACCAGAATATTTAGTAACGCGTCGCCAAATGTTCGGCCAATGATTACTGCGCCTCGTGAAATTGGCAGCGATCTAAAACGATCAATCAATCCTTTTTTCATATCTTCAGCAAGGCCAATTGCAGTTGAAGCCAAAGTAAAAGCAACGGTCTGTACGAAGATGCCAGGCATCAAAAGCTGTACATATCCCCCTGGCTGACCTGAATCAATAGATCCACCAAAGACAAAGCGGAACAACAAAACGAACATCACGGGCTGAATAGTTGAAAAGACCAATAATTCAGGAACTCGGGCAAGCTGCAAAAGCTGGCGCTTGGTGATTGTTAATACATCACTAATTGCATACTTCATTTCTTGCCGCCTCTCTTTTTCTTCTTAGTCTCTTGGACAGTTTCTTCAGCCACATGTCCGGTTAGAGACAAGAAGACATCATCTAATGATGGGCGCTTTAGACCTATATCTAATGGATGAATCTTTGCTTCATCAAGTGCGCGAAGCGCGTTCATGAGTGCAACTGATCCAGTTGAAACGGGGGCACTTATAGTTCGAAGATCCAGGTGTGTTGCATGTCCACTAACGCGAGCAACAATTTCTTGTGCGGCGACAACATCTGTATTTTCAACAGTAATCTCTAAACGTTCACCACCTACCTGTGTTTTTAGAGCATCAGATGTTCCACGGGCAATAACAGTTCCGCGATCAATAACTGCAATTTCATCTGCTAATTGATCAGCTTCTTCTAGGTACTGAGTTGTTAGAAGCAGTGTTACTCCACCCTTTACTAACTCTTGAATTACGCCCCACATATCCTGACGTCCACGAGGGTCTAATCCAGTTGTTGGTTCATCTAAGAACAAAATCTTTGGTTTAACAATTAATGATGCTGCTAAATCAAGACGACGACGCATTCCGCCTGAATATGTCTTGATGGGGCGACGTGATGCTTCAGTTAAATCAAAACGTTCTAGTAAATCATTTGCACGATCAATTGATTGTTGGCGACCTAAATGATACAAACGGCCAAACATGACCAAGTTATCCCAGCCAGTTAATGTCTCATCTACGGCTGCATACTGCCCAGATAATCCAATGAGTTCACGAACCTTATCTGGATTCTTAACAACATCAATTCCGGCAACAGTTGCATGTCCAGAATCTGGTTTTAGCAATGTTGCGAGAATTCTCACAGTTGTTGTTTTGCCAGCACCATTAGGCCCAAGTACGCCTAAAACAGTGCCTTCTTCAACATCTAAGGACAAATCATTAAGGGCTACGACCTCGCCTTTGCGATAAGTCTTCACTAAGTGTTCCGCGATAACTGACTTCACACGATAACCTTACCTTCATGTCTACTAATAGCCCAATAAATGCATCAGTAAAAGAGCACTCCCATAAAGAAATTATGGTTATTTTGGGTGGGCTCATGACCGGAATGTTGCTTGCAGCACTTGACCAGACCATTGTGTCGACTGCCCTAAAAAGCATTGTTGAAGAATTTGATGGGTTGAATCATTACACCTGGGTGGTGACCGCATACCTTTTGACTTCGACAGCATCAACTCCGCTGTACGGAAAAATCTCTGACATTTATGGTCGACGTATTGTGTTCCAGTTTGCAATCGTTACTTTTCTACTTGGTTCAATACTTGCTGGTGCTTCACAAAATATGGAGCAGCTGATCGCTACTCGTGCATTGCAAGGTCTTGGTGCTGGCGGATTAATGGCACTTACCTTTGTCATCATTGGTGACATTGTTCCTCCACGCGAGCGTGGTCGTTATCAAGGATATTTCGGTGCGGTATGGGGACTTTCATCTGTCGCAGGTCCATTACTAGGTGGTTACTTCTCTGACCACGCACAGATCCTAGGCGTAGCCGGATGGCGCTGGATTTTCTACATCAACATTCCTTTTGCAATCGCTTCTCTGCTAATTACTTCGGCGGTACTTCACATCCCTAAGGTGAAACGCGAACATAAGATCGATTACCTAGGCGCCGTTTTAATGGTTACCGCAGTATGTCTAGTCCTACTTTCTCTTTCGATCTACGGACCTCAAAATGGCTGGACAGATTCTCGAACCATCGGGTACTTGGTTGTCGGGTTACTTCTAACTGTTGTGTTTTTGATGTGGGAAAAGCGCGCAGTAGAACCGATTCTTCCGCTACACCTGTTTAAGAATCACACATTCTCAATAACCTCACTTTTAGGCGCAGTTATCGGTGCCGGAATGTTTGGGGCAATCGTTATGTTGCCACTGTATTTTCAGGTCGTTAAGGGATATTCAGCAACTGAAGCTGGACTGAAGTTGATCCCTTTGATGCTCGGAATTGTCTCTACTTCGATTGTTTCAGGTAAGTTGATTTCAAAACATGGTCATTACAAGCGCTTCCCAGTAATGGGAACTTCGATTATGACTGTTGGTGTACTGCTCATGACGCGTTTGCAAATTGATACGCCTTATTGGCAGATTTCAATCTATGCGATCATGGTTGGCGCAGGCTTAGGATTATCAATGCAGACAATTGTTATTGCTCTGCAGAACTCAGTTGATTTTAGAGATATGGGCGTTGCAACTAGCTCCAATACATTCTTCCGATCACTTGGATCAGTATTTGGTACAGCCATGTTTGGATCAATTCTTACAAATCGCGTAGTGCACTACATGTCCACAGGATTTGCAGAGTTAGGAAAGAGTAATCCTGCGGCCCTTGATGGGTTTGATACTTCTAAACTTGCTGAGTTAACTACCAACACGGCAGCTCTAAAGACCTTCCCGCCATTAATCAAAGAGACGGCGCTAGAAGCTTTCGTTAACTCATTCCACATTGTGTTCTATGCGGCAGCACCAATCACAGCTATCGGTTTAATCTTCGCGTTAATGCTTCGCGAAACACCACTTAGAAGTTCTAAGGATTACGCAGCGGCACGCGAAGAAGCAGCCGGAGAATCTTTAGCTTGATTCGTTCGCCATTTAAGGAGCTGCCACGGGAGGTTTCAATCCTGGTGGCAGCATCCTTTTTTGTGGCAGTTGGATTCGGCATTGTTATGCCAGCAATACCGGTTTTTGCAAAATCATTCGGAGTAAACAATGCAGCGATCGGTTTAATGGTCTCGGCTTTTGCAATTACACGGTTTAGTTCAGGTCTAATTTCAGGCACTTTGGTAGATAAATTTGGTGAACGAGCGGTCTTTTCAACCGGTGTATTTATGGTTTCGCTTTTTACATTCTTGGCTGGGATTGCCCAAAGTTATGAGCAGCTGCTTGTTTTCAGAGCCGCAGGCGGTTTGGGTTCATCCATGTTTTCGGTTGCTGCAAGTTCGGTGATTTTGCGAGCAGTAAGTGATGATCAACGCGGGCAAGCTCAATCGGTATATCAAGGTGCATTTATCGTCGGTGGAATGGCTGGTCCTGCTATCGGTGGCCTGTTATCTGTCATTTCATTACGCGCACCGTTTTTTGTATATTCAATTTTGTTGCTTTGTTCTGGAGTAGTTGCGCTGTTCTTCTTAAAGGGTGATTCAATCGGCGCAAAGGTAAAGAACAGCAGTACTGAATCTGCAACAAGTGTTCGTGAAGCACTTGCCATGCCCGCCTATCGAATTGCACTTATTTTGGCATTTATCGGAACCTGGGTTTTCTTCGGAATGCGCTCATCGATCTTGCCTGTTTTTGTTACCGAAGAATTAAACTCAACAACTGCGGTTGTTGGATTTGGCTTTGCGATATCTGCAATTGTGCAGGGAGCAATACTTTTAAAGGCGGGACGTCTTTCTGATCAAAAGGGCCGTCGTGCTGCATCAATAATCGGAGCCAACATCGTCTTTGTTGGAGTCCTCATCCTTACATTTTCCGTTAATGCGTGGATGTTCTTGCTATCCATGATCGTCTTAGGTTTTGGTGGTGCTTTCCTTGCCACGACCCCGGCCAGCATTGTTGGTGATGTTATAAAGGGCAAGGGTGGCAAAGTTATTGCGATCTTCCAGATGGCAGGGGATGCGGGCATGATATTTGGGCCAATCATTATTGGCTGGATCTCTGATGTGTATTCATACCGTGCTGCTTTTGGATTCTCTGCCGGTATTTTTCTAATTGCCCTTGCGCTGACTTACAAAGTTCCTGAGACTAGAAATGTCGAAGGGCCCCAGGTTAATAACCTGAAGCCCCTCGATGAAGATCTGTAATTAGTCGTTGCCACGCAGGATAGAAA
>Ga0114975_10001271_pt1 | contig 18150 bp, 23 predicted proteins | sample S_130626_EF_Meta_FD_87031 | JGI IMG/M metagenome (GOLD analysis project Ga0114975, IMG submission 87031) | Freshwater microbial communities from Lake Simoncouche, Canada to study carbon cycling - S_130626_EF_MetaG | ecosystem: Environmental > Aquatic > Freshwater > Lake | place: Lake...
CCTGTTAGTTTTACAGGACAAACTACTTACGGTACTGCAATTTTTAATACTACTCTTAGTCAAAACTTTATTAGTAGCAAGGATCCCACAAATGATTCACTGGCAACTGATCAAATGTTGGTATATCGAGTAGGTAATTCTAATTTATCTCGAATGACAAAAGATGTGTTTCTCAAACACGTAGCAACAGTACCTGTCGGTGCAATATTTCCGTTTGCCGGAAACGTAGTGCCAACAGGATATTTACTGTGCGATGGCAGCGAGGTAAAAACTGCTGATTATCCTGTATTATACAGTATCGTTGGGTATACTTATAAAGCAGCCATATCTTTACAAGGATACGCAACATTTGCTCTACCAGATTTTAGGGGAAGATTTCCCCTAGGCCGCGACAATATGAATAACGGTGGAGTTGTGTCAAGCAAAGATGACATTGGAGTACAAATTAACGGCCAGCCGCAAACAGCAGCTAATCGAGTTACTGATGTCACTGCGGATTTAATAGGAACAGGATCAGGTAGCCAAACAGTTTCATTAACCACATCAAATCTACCAGATCACAAGCATAATTTAAGCAGTGCAACTGCTCAGTATTATGCCGCAGGCCTGCCTGGCGGAGTGAGTGACACAAGTGCAGTTCCTGGTTTAGGATTACCCAATGTGAGTACTGGTTCTGGCTTACCTAATAGTGGTAGTGTTATTGCTGGCCAATTAGGAACTGCTGTTAATGTTATGAATCCGTACACAACTATAAATTATATAATCTTTACTGGTGTCTTATAATGAGTTATACTATAATTAAAACAGATGGAACAACGCTAACACAATTAGTGGACGGCGATGTAGATCAGCGAACTACCGACATTAGTTTAATTGGAAAAAATGCCAGCGGCTACGGTACATATATAAATGATAATTTTGTCTGGTTACTAGAAAACTTTGCCAACACAGCTCAACCTAATCACCCAATCACTGGACAATTATGGTTTGACACCAGTGAAAACAGATTAAAAGTTTATGATGGTACTGTTTTCAAAGTTAGCGGCGGCACGATTGTTTCTCCAACTATACCAAGTAGTATTTCAGCAGGCGACATATGGATTGACAGTACTCGCCAGCAACTTTATTTCAATGACGGAACGTCAACAAAACTTGCAGGCCCATTATGGACAGCAACTCAGGGCACTACTGGATTTTATACAGAAGATATAGTTGATTCGGTCGGTGTTAGTCATACTGTTTTAAGACTCAGCGTAGCCGGCACTCCTATTGGTATTTTTAGTAAAGATACATTCACTCCTGCAAGTAATATTGCAGGTTACACCGGAGATGTGTATACGGGATTCAATGCAGGGACATATTCTAATATCAAATTGCACAGTCCAGTTACACAAGCAGATTATTTGTTATCAGCCGACGGAGTTACTCGCAAAACTGCTGCCAACTTCCTTTCAACAACGGATAGTTCTGCTACAACTGGCACAATTACTATTCAAAATGCAATTCCTCTAGTATTAGGAGAAGGTTCCAGTACTGAATTTAATGCTACTACATCTATTTTCCAAGTTAAATCAAATACTCCTAATCAAAATTATGGTATTAATTTGCTCAGCGGAACCGGACTTGATACTGCATTTTTTATCAATGCTACTACTAAACGAACTGGCATCTACACCAACTTGCCAACAGCTTCATTAGACGTCAACGGAAATGCTAGAATACGTGGAGATTTACTTGTTGAAGGTGCAACAACTACAATTAACACTACAAATTTAGAAATAGCAGATAAAATGATAATATTGGGCAAAACAGCATTGCCCACTAATGTCACAGCAGAAGCCGGCGGCATCACACTAGCGGCTGGTACAGATGGCGACAAAACAATAGCATGGTTATCTGCAACATCCAGCTGGACCAGTTCAGAAAATATAGATTTAGCCGCAGGAAAATCATTTAAAATTGGCGGGTTTGATGCACTAACAGGTAGTAGCTTAGGAGTATATATCACAAGTGCTCCAGGCCTAACTAGTGTGGGAAATCTAGTCAACGTACAAGCTGGCAATTTAAAAATATCTGATAATATTCTTTATTACAACAACATAAGTCAAACTGACGGAGATGTTATCTTAACTCCCAAAGGTGCAGGATCGGTTGATGTAAGCGGACACCGCATCGCATCGCTAGCTAGTCCAATTCTTGATCAAGATGCCGCAAATAAATCATACGTGGATGTCAAAGTTAGATCCGCACCGTTAGCATTATCTTTAACTGTGCCGCTTGGCTACAGAAACGATCAAATTGCCACCAATTACTTGGCATATGTATTTGATTCAGCAGATCATGAATTTAATACAAAAGCCAATATTGTGGTTACTGAAGTGGGCGGCACAACTGAAATAAGGCAGTTCCAGTTATTAGCTGGAGTATGGCAGTGGCAAACTAATTTGCCTTAACAAATAGAATAAATACTGTAGAATAAGGAACAAGTGAGATGTCATATACTATAACTAGAACAAATGGAGCACAAGTTGCGGTGGTTGCGGACGGAACTATCGATGCAACTCTTGATCTAAAATTAATTGGCAAAAATTATGCCGGTTATGGTGGAGTACAAAATGAAAATTTTGTATACCTGCTTGAAAATTTTGCATCAAATAACCCTCCACCCAGAGCAATCTCTGGGCAAATCTGGTTTGATAGCAGTTCTAGTAAATTAAAATTTTATGACGGAGTTAAATTCCGCACAACAGGCGGTGCTGAGATTAGTTCAACCGCACCAACTGGCCTAACAGTTGGTGATTTTTGGTTCGACACAACTAACAAGCAATTATATGCATGGGATGGTGCAGCATACACATTGATAGGTCCGCAAGGTGTTGCTGGCTCGCAAACAGTTACACAGATGCGTTCAGTTAGTTTATTGGATACCAGCGGAAATCCACATGCAGTTATTCAAGCAATCGATGATGATGTTACAATATTTACAATAAGTACTGAAAACTTTACACTAAATGCAGTAAATCCAATTGACGGTTTTTCAAACATACACCAGGGTGTAACACTATGCTATACCAATAATGATGGGGTAAGCACATTAGGACAAACTCAAACAGGTCATCGATTTTGGGGTACAGCAACGAATTCGGAAAAACTTGGAGGATTATCGGCCAGTTCATTTATTCAAACAACAAATGCAACTTTTAGTAATCCTGTACATTTTGCACATACTGGATTTACAGTTGGTGATCCACAGGCATTGCTTCGTGTTTTTAACGATGCAGAAACTACGCCTACTATTCAGAACCAACAAGGCAAAGAGATTGTTTTTAAAACAACCGTTTCCGGAACTCCAACTACATCGAATATTAAATTCAGCGGCCGCACAGATACTACATACGTAGATATATTACCTACCGTAACTTTAGTATCAAACATTGGATCTTTGGACTTTAAATTTAAAGATGTATTTGCTGATAAATTTAAAGGAACTGCTGATAAAGCAGATCTACTAAGTGTCAACGGAAACTATCGGTCAGCTAGCACTGATTCTAGTATCAATACCATTGCTGCTAGGGATGTTAATGGTTATATAAATGCAGTGGTATTTCAAGGTGTTGCAACTAGTGCTAATTATGCTGACTTGGCCGAAAAATATCTTGCAGATGCAGAGTATGAAGTTGGAACAGTTGTAATGGTTGGCGGCGAAAAAGAAGTTACAGCAGCCCAAGTTGGATTCCGTGCATTGGGTGCAGTTTCTGCAAATCCTGCATACATGATGAATAGTGCATTGGAAGGCGGCACATATATTGCTCTTAAAGGGCGTGTTCCTGTTAAAGTATTAGGATCTGTTATCAAAGGTCAGCGTTTAGTAGCCGGACAAGATGGTACAGCCCAAGCCGCAATGGGTAATACTGCCGATGTATTTGCAATTGCTTTAGAAACAAGCAATGATGCATCAGTTAAACTTATAGAATGTGTTATTTTATAATGCTAACTATACTTGTACATAAAGGATAACTCATGGCGGGCTTTGGCACATCAATTATAGCAATAGATTATAATACTATACAATCAAAAATAAGTAATATTTTAGGAACAGGCTCAGCCGATTATGGATACGGACAAGCTATAACAAGTTCTCAAGTTGCTAGAAACAATAAAATTACAGTTACACAATGGAATAATTTAAGAAATGATCTTCTTAAAGCAAGACAGCATCAAACTGGTAATGATGAAGGTAGTCTATTAGTATTACCAACTACAAGTACCACAATTAAAGAAGTAGACCGTGCTGCCTACAATACGTTTGCTGATACTACTACAAATAATCGACTAACTATCCCTCCGGCTAGCCAAGGAACTTTGGCTAACTTTACTCCGGTTGTTAGAACTAGTCCTTGGGCTTCTACGATTAGTCATACGGTTACTGTTACATTTGCATCATCTGATGCCGCTCGTTTTTATTTTAATAGCGGTGGTAATTTTAAATTTAGTGCGAGTTTTACAAATTATACTAATGATACTAGTTATTTGGTCAATCGTTCTTGGGCAACCTTATTAACTAACATGGGCATTATATCAATGAGTGCTGTTACTACTACAAATACAGGTACCGGAACTTCACAAAATATCGGATGGTATAACTTAACTACTACCAATCAGTTAATTTTTACAAAATTTGTTGATGCAGCCGATAGCCAATATTCCCCAAACCAGTATGATTTATATGCTAGACGAAATGCTGGTTCTACTCAAGTAATCTTTACCCCTACATTTTCTTATACATCTCGCGGAGCCGGCGGCTACGCATATGAGCCAGCAAACGGAACATTGACTAGTATACCTCAACAGTATTATGCCACGGGTGCCAATGTGTCTGTAACTGCTCCAACTGCTGTAGTTTCATCTTTATAACTCTAAACTTGTTGACTAGATAATTAAAGTAGTGTATTATACTACTTGCGGAGTTATCTATGGACGAAAGAATTGAAAAAGCATTTGAAACAGCCAATTATATGGCTACGTTATCAAATCAACGAAGAATCATTTTAGAAGAATTTAATCAACAATTAATATATTATATTAACGGTGCTGTATTTAAAATTGACAGCAATCTGATTACTTATATCAAGACTGTATTGGATCTTGGACATGCAACTGATGTTGTATTTGTTGATACAAACAATTCTCCTGTACAAATTCAAGACGTGCAAGCATTTTTTGATTCTGTCACAGAACAATATTTTCTTGCACTAAATGCATATTCAAACAAATATTCAGAAATCAAAAAACAACGTAGAATACAAGGTCTGATCGATCTATGAAATGCGGAGCAGTGATATTTGCTCAGAATAATTCTGCAATTGATTATGTCAAAATGGCAGCTTTTGCTGCCACACGGATAGATAAGTTTTTAAAAATCCCAGTGACACTAATCACAGATAGCAAAAGTTGGTTATTAGAAAGCCAGCCCGATCATATATTTGAGCAAGTAATTGAGATACCCAATAGTGCGGCATTTCATACCCGTAGATTTAATGATGGATCGTTATCTTCTAAAATCCTTGATTGGAAAAATCTATCAAGAAGTCAAGTATATGATTTGACCCCATATGATAGGACACTTGTGATTGATAGTGATTATATAATTAATTCATCAGTACTTGCGGGATCATTAACACATGATGCAAATTTACAAATATACAAAGACAGTTTAGATATTTCTAACTGGCGCACCAATAAAGAATATCTTAGAATTAATCCGTATTCTATTCCTTTTTATTGGGCTACTACTTTTATATTTGAAAAAAATCCGGTAATGAAAGGATTTTTTGATTTAATAGAATATATAAAAACAAATTGGAATTATTTCAGAACTTTATATAGTATCGAATCTCCTACATTTAGAAATGACTTTGCGTTTAGCATTGCTATACACATTATGAACGGAAAAGTTAATGGTACATTTGCAGATGAACTACCTGGCAAAATGATTTACTCTACTGACCGTGATATTCTTGTTACACTGGATAATACCACTTTAAAATTTCTTGTGGAAAAACAAGACTATCTTGGCGAATATACTGCGGCAAAAACAAGTGGAATTGACGTGCATGTTATGAACAAAGCCAGTTTAAGTCGCTTTATCGATGGAGGTACAGGTGTCTAAAGGTTTCTTAGTACTCGCACAAAATACAGATACTGTTGATTATATCAAACAGGCATATGCATTAGCATTGTCCATTAAATCTAGTCAAACAGCAGTATCGATGATATCATTGGTTACAAATAACAAAGTTCCAAAAAAATATAAATCAGTATTCGATCAAATTATTCCAATCCCAGGAAATGACGATGCTGCTGGCAAAGAATGGAAAGTTGAAAATCGGTGGAAGTTATATCATGCAAGCCCGTATGATGAGACTATTATTCTAGATACTGATATGCTGTTGCTGGACGATGTTTCTTCTTGGTGGGATTATTGTGAACATTTTAATATTAGATTTTGTTCTACTGTTAAAAATTATAAACTAGAAACAATTGCGGACACTGTGCATCGTAAAGCATTTGTTTCTAACAATTTATCTAACCCTTATTTTGCACTACATTATTTTAAAAAATGCGATGAAAGTCTTGGTTTTTATAAAGCACTGGAATTTGTATGCAACAACTGGGAATGGGCATATTCTAAATTTGCACCTGTAGATTATCAGAATTGGTTAAGTATGGATTTGGCCAGTGCTATTGCAATTGAAATGTCTGGCATGCAAGATGATATGTTTGATACTAATTCTCCTTTGCACTTCGTACACATGAAAACACCGTTACAAGCCTGGCCAATATCTCCAGTAAGTTGGCAAGACACTGTGCCATATGTATTAACATCTAAAGGAAATCTAATTGTTGGAAATATTAAACAGCCTGCATTATTTCATTATGTAGAAAAGAATTTCCTAACAGACAGCATACTTGATAGATTAAAGGAATTAGCAGATGGAAGATATTGAAGATTGCCTTAGCCCTGAAGAAATTGCGGCTGCAATAGCACCTATGGTACAAACTTATAGATGCTATTTTGATATCAAGACTGGAGAAATACTAGCTATTTCAAACGAAGAAAATAGTCTTTATGAACAAGGAATTGTAATAGATTATCCATTGTATGAAAAGTTTGTAACTGGTGTAGAGCAGTTTAAAGACTGGACTGTAACAAGGACAAAAAATCCTGATAGCGAATCAGGTTTAGAACTTGTTCCTCGAATGCAACAAGAGTTGTTTTTTAAAAACAACATGTTTGAATGGATTACATCCAAGCCAAGTAAAAAGACTGAACTAACAGTGCATTGGAGTCCAAATGAAAGTATGTGGATTTTCTTAATATCAAATAAAGTTAGACAACAGTATTATGACAATAAGTACTCAATGGAAACACTAACTTTTTTTGTTACACTAGAAACTGATTTTGATTTTTTAGTTAGAACAATTACTATTAATATAAAAGATTTAGTATTGGATAAAGTATGTGTGCCTTTCATAGCTAGTGCAGAAAAAAACATAGATAAAATTTCAATATCTACTAAATCTCTATTTTCATCATATGGATTAACAATTTGGAAAAAAACTGAAAAATGAGCAAAATAATAAAAATTATAGATCAAGATATCGTATTTTTAAGTTACGATGAGCCTAACGCTGAAAAGCATTATGCAGATTTAGTTGCTAAAGTACCTTGGGCAAAACGTGTACACGGAGTCAAAGGATCGGATGCCGCACACAAAGCCTGTGCCGCACTATGCGAAACTGAATACTTTGTTACTGTAGATGCAGATAATATTATTGATCCAAAATTTTTAGAAGTTGAAATAGACATAGACAAACTGGGATTAACACCCAACCATGTGTTCAGTTGGTGCGGAAAAGTACATGTGAACGATCTCATGTATGGCAATGGCGGCCTTAAAATGTGGACACCCAAGTTTGTTAATGAGATGAAAACACATGAAAACTCCGATGCTAATGATACAAAGGGTCTAGTTGAGTTTTGCTTTGATGACAAGTACTATCAGTTCAATGAAAACTACAGTGAGAGTTTTACCAATGCCACGCCTTTCCAAGCATGGCGTGCAGGTTTTCGCGAAGGTGTAAAAATGAGCTTAGACCAAGGTGCTAAAGTTGCTAATCTTAAAAATATATGGTGGCAAAATTATCATAGATTACTCATATGGTGTAATATTGGTGCCGATGTCACAAACGGGTTATGGAGTATGCATGGTGCAAGAGAGGGTGCATACTTGACTAATTGTACAGATTGGGATTACAGCAATGTGCGTGATTTTGATTGGCTTACACTAGAGTGGGAAGAAAAATACAGCAAGATTACAGACGAAATGTTGCCCTATGAAATTATGGGACTTGGCGAAACTTTAACGCACGAGTGTAAATTGGAATTATTTGATCCATGTCCAGTCTCTAGTAGATTTTTTAAAACGGTGTTTAACAACACTCCTAGAATTATAAGGAAACGATAATGTACGACATTATTTTTATCAGTCGAAATAATAAAAGTTCTGAATTGGATTTTAACAGACTAAAACAAACTTGGCCCTTTGCAAAAACTGCTGAGTCGTTTAGAGCTGCACAGAAAAAATCTACTACAAAACTATTTTGGGCAGTGTGGCCTGATGTAGTGGTAGACATAAATTTTAACTTTGATTATCGTCCTCCAGTACACGAAGAAAAATATGTTCATATTTGGCCAAACAGTGCTGATAGAAATTTGCCATCCGTGGGATTGTTTCCTAAAGATAAAGAAGTGACTGACAAAGAAATAGAAAATAGATTCTTTTCAGGTATGATAAAAATGAACACAATAGCAAGTCACACCAAGTATTATGACATTGTGTTTATCTCATATAACGAAGAATATGCAGATGAAAATTACGAAAAACTAACAAGACATGCTGGGGTTCATCATAATGATATTCACAGAATTGATGGTGTCAAGGGAATTCATCAAGCACACATAGCTGCCGCCGAAATAGCAACTACTAACATGTTTTGGGTGGTGGATGCTGATGCTGTTATCAATCCTCAATTTAGATTTAATTCTATGTTGTCCGAAAAAGAAAATGACATTGTACATGTATGGCGTAGTCAAAATCCAGTAAACGGATTAGAATATGGTAATGGTGGAGTAAAATTATTACCCCGTGAATTGACATTAAATCTTGATGTCAATAGTACTGACATGACAACAAGTATTTCCAGTAAATTTAAAGTTATGCCCACTGTTTCAAATATTACTAAATTCAACACAAGCCCGTTTAACACATGGCGTAGTGCATTTAGAGAGTGTGTAAAATTGAGTAGCAGGGTGATTCACGGAGATGAATTAGCAGAATCTCAACTTAGATTAAACACTTGGCTCTATCAAGGCGGCAGCTCTGAATTTGGAGAATATGCAAAAGGAGGGGCGAGTGCGGGGCAATGGTATGGCTCAACATATAAAGATGATCCCGAAGCACTATCTAAGATCAACGATTACGAATGGTTAGAAATACAGTTTAATGAACATACCGAAATGTTCCCTCCGGTTGAAACATTTAAGGATTTAGAAGATCCTGTGATAGAACGAGAACGAGAACGAGAACGAGAACGAGAACGAGAACAAGAACGAGAACTAACACAGGACGAAAAAATCAACTTCTGGAGAAGTGCTTTTAGAGAAGCTGCCAATAATGTTACTGATGATGATACAATACAAGAATTGTTGTATAACGGCCACAATGAATATTCACGCGGTGGTGCAAGTGCTGGTAAGTGGTTTGGAGAAACTTATAAGAATGATCCTGTTACTTACGCCAAGATTGAGGACGACTCGTGGTTAGAAGGTGAATTCTATTATCACATAGAAGTTCACCCTCCTGAGACTTTTAAGTAAGATCAGCAGCCATTGGAAACACAGTGGCAATTACTTTGGCACAGGCAACGGCTACTTCTTGGTGCTCTTTCTGAGTACCGTTTGCACTACGCAATTCGATAAAGTGAATCCAGCTTCGCAGTGTACCATTCATATATAAACGACTTTCAATAAGTCCTTCTGGTAACACTGCACGAGCTTGTTCTTTTGCTATGCCATTATCGATAGCCCACTCGTACTCACGTTTGGCTGCATATATAACTCGTTGTTGAGCTCTATACCATTCGTTTTGTAACATTGTATCATCCACTTCAACGCTGTTCTGCCTGTTCTTAGGATCTTGTAATCTAGCTTCTCTTGTAACAAAGTTGAGATCTTTCGTTGGGTCAGCATAACGCTGAGAAAACTCTTGAAAACTAAAACTTCTGTGTCGGAGTATTTGACGGGCAATATCTCTAGTTGTGGTAATTTCGATACAGGCACTGACCATTTCAAGTGGGCTCCAGTGTTGGTGTTTGACCAAGTATCTGATAAGTTTTTCTGATGTGTCTGTGTTGAGTTGATTGCTGGGATTGCTGACACGGGCGCAATACGCAATGAGTTCCTGTGCATCTGAGATACCAAGATTTTTAAATTCTGGTGTTGGCTGTGAATAGGATAATAGCTGAACATTCATTATTTATAGCTTCTTTTTCTTTAAGAATTTATCGGTAGATTTTTTAATATCTTTTTTAACTTTTTCGGTATCTAATTTAAAATCAACATTGTCAATTTTATCTTCGTAGCTTTTTACCAGCTCAGATAAAGATTTTTCAAAAGATTCCCAACCAGCTTTTCTAGTTTGCGGAGTCACACGGATTTCCCAAGTTTTTCCATCTTTAAAATTGACTAGCACTGCATTCAAATAACTTATCGGCAGTACATTAAGTTTTATATCACCGAATACTTCGGGCCAATGATCGATGACATCCTTGGGAAGAATTCTTCCCTGAGACGTCATTTTTTTGTCGTAGGTACTAGCTCTTCAGCCATGCGTCTAAATGCAGCCGCTTCCTTGGACAATTTATCTGCCTTGGAACGATACTCTTTAGCCTGTGCATCCGGTGTCAATTCAATTGTAGCAGTGACTGCTTTTGCAACAGCTTCTGCAACCACTGGCTCACCGAGATCCCGTGTACGTTTACCTTCTGCTAAACTTGGTTGTACAGAAAGTTCGTCAACTGGAATTCCACGTTGTTCTGCAATCATTTGATTTAATTCAGATAGCGGAATACTGTATGATAAAGTTGGTGTCATTTCAATAGCATCAGTTGCTACTTTGATTAAACGACCAGTTGAATGTAGTGCAGGCAACATGCGTGAACCATCTGGAAATTGTGTACGATCCAATGCTTCTGCAAATTCGTAAGCATCTTGACCAGCATGACTTTCAACCAAATTGATCAATGCATCGTGATATGCATCCGGCAAATTTTCAGTTGGCACAATTAAGCAATAGTAAGCATCACCGGGCAGTGTGCGATATGCCACTAGACATTTTTTATTGGTAGCTTTGACTCTACCAATGTGTTTTAGTTCACTCATTATTTCTTTGCTCCTTCAGCTTGTTTAGCAACCTGATCTAAAAATGCAGTCAACTTGGTATAAGTTTGTCCAACTGCTGTCATTTCGTTAGGCTTAAACGCACCACGCGAACTGGCAATATCAATGATAACTTTCATTGCATTTAGGTCGTTGATATTCAATTCATTTGCTGGCTCTTGAGTTGCAGTTTCTTGAGCTTGGGTATTTTCTTGTACAGTATCAGTCATGATGTCTCCTTAGTTTAAGTACATATATAATTTATCTAGTCTGTAGATGTGGACAGGCAATTGTGAAGAAACTGAGTTCTTTTTCACTTTCAAAGCCTATTCTGGTGTTGTGTGTGATGGTATTTGTACGATCCACAGTGATACCTTGCCCTATGTAATAACGATTATTTAGATTTTTTTTGATCCAATCGTCTATGTTTTTATACAGTGTAGGGTTATATCTATCTAGATGTGTGTATTTGAAATGCGGACAGGCAAACTCAACCCTCCGCAAATCAAAATAATTTAGAGGATTGGGCTTGCCGTTTTTTAGACTCATGCTTCTTCTGTAGCCATGTCGTAGTAGGCAAACTCGCCCCACGGTGGAACAATACTGTTATTTCCGTGAATAATGAACACTGTATCGCAGTAGTTCTCATCTCCCCATGAGCCGTACGGATAACCGTCTGTAAACATGATAAACTTTTTAGGGTTGATATTATGTTCCTTCATGTAATCCCAGTTCACATCAAACTCAGTTCCGCCGCCGCCCATAACTTCATAAGTATCAAACTCATCCATGCTGTAGCCGTCGTAGTCTTGTTCGTTGTAAACTCGAGTATCAAAGCACCATACTTTAATTTTAAAATCTTTGTACTCTTGCATAATGCCTTTGATCTCACTCAAGAAATCTTTTGCTTGATCGTCACCGATTGAACCACTCATGTCAATAGCCACACAAATGTCAATAGTCTCTTCGTATGCAGAACCAGGCAGTATTGCACTCATGTGCCAGCCTTTACGGTTAGGACGCATAAAGCTGTAATCATATTTGATAGTGCTTTGAATTTGCTGACGCAAAATCTCACGCCAGTTCATTTTAGGTTCTGTGAGATCTTTAATCATGCGTTGAACACTTGCAGGCACATTTCCCGCACCCGCTGCCTGTGCCGCCTGCATTGTGGCTTCACGGATCTCGTCACGTATTTGTTTCAATTCTTCTTTGCTGTACTTAGGCTGACCATCTTTGCCGTCCTTGTCACCCCAGTCGATGTGGTCGTCCAGTAATTGACCTAATTGGTTGAGTTCATCTTCGTCCATCTCGTCAAAGATCTTGTCGTAAACTTCTTCTGCACCCATGCCGTAGTATTTGGGATCATGGAAGATCTTAATGCCTTCAATGTTGTGCTCGCCAATACGGTCACGTACCAATTGACCATTTACACAATAGTCAGCGGCAATGTTAAAGATGCGTGGATTGCGGCCTTCACGACGTCCCATGTGATCAAACACATTGTGGAGAATTTCGTGTGCAATCACAAACTCAACTTGTTTAACTGTGAGTGGAGTAAAAAATGCACGATTGAAGTAAATGGTGCGTCCGTCTGTTGCGGCAGTGCCCATCCACTCAGTACCTTCTTCAATTTTCAAACGGGTAGCCATGTTGCCAAAGAATGGATGGCGAAGTAATAGACCCACACGGGCTATAATAATTTTGTCGATAATTGGATCTACATGTGACATATTTGCTCCTGATGTTTGCTGTATGTATATAGTATAACACCACCCGAAGGTGGTGTCAAATAGTGCTAAACCAAATTAGTTCTTGTCAGTTGCTGCCGCAATGTACTTGCCAAACTTAGCATGGAACTTGTCAAAACATTCAATCTCATCTGGATCCAGCGGCAGTTTGTAAGTACTCAATGCCAGCTTAGTGCCCATGATAACCAATTCTGTTTCAAAATTATCCATGATAAACTGGAAGAAGTTGTTGACTTGATCGTTCCAATTCTTGGCCTTCTTGTCGCAAGCATCTTTCAATTCGTAGCACAGGGACACAGTTAAAGAGTACATGGCCGAAATTTCTTTTGACTCCATCTTCTTAACTTTGCCATTCAAAATGTCTGTGGGGTTAGGCATTTTGCTAGAGTGTTTACGATGTGCCATAAACTTAATAGCCAATCCTTCACCAACTGAACCACTAACCAAATCAGTCAATGTTTCGTTATCGCAATCATCGTCGTGCAACAATTCAGAAACAAAAGACCAAGAGCGTGGAGTAGCAAAGGCACGTGAGCTAGACTTAGGATCAAAGTCGTACAAGTCCTTTTTAGAGAAACTCAAGAAGCCAACAACGTCCTTGTGGACTTTGTTTTCAGCGGCCCACTCAAAGTAGTCATCCCACTCAACAGTCATTTCCAAGTGAACAAAACGGTTAGCCAACGGAGCAGGCATACGGAATGTCACACCTTTGTCAGTTTCACGATTGCCAGCCGCAACCATCACAACATTGTCGGGCAGTTTGTAAGTGCCAACACGGCGATTCAAAATCAACTGATAAGCCGCGGCCTGCACACTGGGTGCCGCACTGTTCATTTCGTCCAAGAACAGCACAATCTTCTTGTGCTTTTTGGCAAACTCTTCATCAGGCAATTCGCTGGGAGGTGCCCAAACCATTTTATTCACATTGGAATCAAAGTAAGGAATACCTTTAATGTCAGTAGGTTCCCATAGGCTCAAACGTACATCAATAACATGAGCGTCTAGTTCTTCGCCCAACTGTTTAATAATATCAGACTTACCAATTCCTGGGGGACCCCAGATAAAGATTGGACGCTGATTTTTAAAAGCCTTACGCAAAGACTTTTTAGCATTTTTTGGGCCAACTGTGCGGCTAAGGATCTCGCTCATATATTTCCTATCTTAGTTAAAAAAATGTTGTTGAACTAACGCTGTTTATGTATGTATTATACAGCGGAATAGGAAGACAGTCAAGTGTTTTTTAAGAAGTTTTTGCCAGTTTAGCCAAAATTTACAATTCTTTTTGGCGTTCGGTCATGGCCTTAACCAAACCAAATTTACGGATGTCGTCTGAAAACAACATCAATTCAAACCCTTTTCTTTCGGCAAAAACAGTGATACTTTGGTTAGTGAGGTAATATGGACAATCCACATACCTTTCCAAAAAGATAATTGTTTGCGGGCTAAGTTCAATTGGTTCGGTAAATGGAATTTCGTATTCTTTGAGTTCTAATTCTTTAACCAAAAACTCATAACCTTCGTCACTTAGACGGAATGCATTTGGTTTATTGACGCGATTGGATTGCCACCACTTATGGCTGTACAGGTTTATATTAGCATCGTCTGTACTCTTACCCCATTGTTGTAAAAATATCTTAGTCAGTGCAGTTCTTGTTATCATTTAACGACTGTGCCGCTTGTTAGCTTAACAACTTGAAAATCGGTTGTTCCAAATGTTAGGTTCATTTTTTTAGCAAGATTTCTAGCATGTCCAGGGTTGCTAAACGATACCTTTTTATACTTGGGGCCAGGATAACTTGTTAGGCTATTAAACGATTTTAGATTAAAAGGCTCGTTCTTGTAGAAAACTGCCCAAATGGCTTCTGCCTCTAAAACTTGCTCGGCTTTGTAGGTTTTTTTGTTAGTGTACTCTAAAAGTACTTTGGGTTTTGGTCTGCTCATAATATGCGTATCCCGATAATATACGCATATATTTATCCTTATTTTGAGTCGCCAAACCCACCACCGTCCATTTGTACATTTATAACTTCTGTAGCAGAATTGCTTTTAACTGCGTTATAAACAGTTTCTAAGTCACGATTTAACTTGTCTAACACTTCAGTTAGTGTTAAACTCAACAATCGTGCTTGTTGGATAGACAACTTCACTTCTTTTTGCTGACCCAATTCAGCCGCCCTTACTGCTTGGGTAAATTGTGCAATAGGGCTTGTGTTAATCGGATTTTGCATTGGTAAGTATTGCCTTCATTTCAAATTTATCTTTAAACGGACCCTTGTAAGGATATCGTTCGATTGTGATTGCTTTGGGGCAAAAACTCTTTACCCATCCTTTATTGAATTTAATAACATAGTATCCTGCACAATACAGACTCTTGCTTTGCTCACTTTTGGTAAACAAGGGCAATTTACGACGGACATCATACATGCTGTTATACGGCGAACATAGTGTTGGATAACCGTGACACTCATATACTTCTTCCACAGCAGTTACTTTGACTTTGGTATTTTTTAGAAAGAAATTACTGCCAAAATGTTTGGTCAAATCTTCTTTCTTGTTAAACATAACTTCGCCGTTGGTGCTACTGAGAATAAATTTATTGTTTTCTTTCTTATGTAGTGTGGCAATTTTAGTGCCGGCTTGCTCCACAATCCAAAACTTGCCATCTACGATAGGCTTTGCATGTATATCTGTCATTGTGTTTCTCCGCTGTTAGGAAACGGCCACTGTGCAAAAGATGCTGTAATTTCTGCACTTGTTGGACGCTTTGATAATTTTACATTTTCTTCAATAACTGTGCCATCGGCTTTGCACAAGCTAACTTGAAATGGTGCATATACAAGAACTGAACTATCTTCTTCCGACCAATCGTGTTCGCCATCGTATAGCCATCCAGCTCCGCCTTCGTAATAGAGTTCCTTTAGTTCTTGCTGTTCAAGTTCAGTGATATCGTCACTGAACTCCCATTCGATGCTGATGCTATCATCAAACTCACAACCCCACCCCACATCTGGTTTAGTGTATGCTATCATATCGGTTTCATAAGGCAAATTGCAATCCATATCCGTTTCAATAAATCCTTGCCCCCAGCGATATGTTTCGTCGATATTAAACCAACTTGTAGAACCGTCTTTGTTACCACGAAACATTTCTACGTGATACACAATACTTTTCTTCTCAAGAGGTTTGATTAGATATACTTTGGACATATTAGTTTTCCTCAAATAAATTTATTGCCGCCTTTGTAAGCGGATATCTTGCCTGGAAAGGTTCGGCATATGATTGAATGTTATCTGCAATCTTTTTCATATCATAACTATTACAGAATTTTAACATGCGGATACCAACTTGATCAACTGTCTTTGGCACTGCATGAGTTGCAATTGTTTCACGGATATGTTCTTTAATGTCATCAGGTTGTGCAGTCAAATCGCATAACTGTACATTACGTTGATAATCTTCCAAGACCCTGTGTTCTAAACCATTGTGGTCAACCCATCTCTGCAACATGAGATTGTTCCAATTATATCCGCGGCTTTTACGGTCTTCAAATGCTTCTGTAAGACCAACTTTATTCTTTGAACCTTTAGTACGCACACCCGGGAAAGCAGAGAACACATTGTCGCTTGTATCTCCACGCATACATTTTTCAAACAGCATCCATTCTGGATCTTGTGCGGCCTTGGGTTGGCCTGTCTTTTTGTCTTTAACAGGTTTGCCCTTAGCATCAAACGTGCCTTCGTGTGTGATATGCAAATCGCCTACACCATTATATTGACTAACATTGTGTGTAATCAACTGTGCAAAATCTCCGTCTGTACTAATGATCACGTGTTTGTCATTTGGATGTGCCTGTACCCAGCCTGAAATCAAATCATCTGCTTCCAGTCGAGGATGTTGCATTACCGTGCAGTTGGTTTTTTCTGCTACAAAGTTTTTAAACTCATCAAAGGCTTCCCAGAAGATCTTTTCTTCTTCTGCTTCCTTGGCAGTATGCGCCGCACGTACCGCAGTACGATTGGCCTTATACGGAGTATAAAAATCTTTACGCCATGAGCGACCTTCGAGGCAGAACACCACATGAGTGCCACCAAAGTCTTTCCATGCCTTCTTGATACTGTTAAATGTAATATGAAACGCCATGCCAAGTTTAATATTGGCAGCACCTTGTACCACGTGTCTAGCACGAAAAAACGTGTTAGCAGTATCAACAATAATATATGTCATTCGATTTCCGATTTGCCACCTGGCAACTTTCTTACATTGATATAACCAGCACCACGAGTAGTATCTTGACCTTCGTCGGCTAGCACGTTTCGGGCCAAGTCTTTGAACCAGCGATCCACAATTTCTTCATCTGGATCTCCATCATAGCCATAGCCTTCTTTCTTTAATTGTACTACAAACTCAGCATTCCAGTCAAGCTCAAAAAAGCCATTTCTGATATTATCTTTATTGACATGTGTATCCAAAACAGCAACCCAAGGTTCGCCTTTGGCAGTTGCACGTTCTTTTGGAGTTAGTTTGGCCTGTACTTCAGCCGCTCGTGCATCTTCTGCTTCTTTTAAATGTTTGGCAGTTTCATCCACAGTTGTTGCTAATTTGGCCTGTGTTTCGACAAGGGCCTGTTCGACCTTATCCAAACCAGTCATACGTTTAAAGAATTTTGTTAGCATCAAGTACCCCACTCGTTTTTAAACAATGGCACTTGCAATCTGTCGCTGTATCTCCAACCACGCTTCATAGCCGCGATTGCTACATTTTTTGCATTAAGTGTGTAAACACTTTCAACGCCGCCTACTGGCATTAGATACACATGTCCTTTAAATCCAGCAGAGCGAAATGCACCCACTGCACATTCGGCATCAGCAATATCCTGTTCAGTTGCAACAACAAATTTTA
>Ga0114975_10001272_pt1 | contig 18117 bp, 13 predicted proteins | sample S_130626_EF_Meta_FD_87031 | JGI IMG/M metagenome (GOLD analysis project Ga0114975, IMG submission 87031) | Freshwater microbial communities from Lake Simoncouche, Canada to study carbon cycling - S_130626_EF_MetaG | ecosystem: Environmental > Aquatic > Freshwater > Lake | place: Lake...
AGATCATAGTCGCAATATTAGTCCTTGGGGCATAGTTGTTGGTGGTGAAGAATTGCACAACAATCATCATTTAGATCCAGCAAGTCCCAAGTTTAGTCGTAAGCCCTGGGAATTTGACATAGGATGGATGTATATTAGCATACTAAAAACACTTGGTTTAGCAAAAGTTCGAACCAGCTAAATATACTAAAGAGAGCAATTTATGAGCATATTACAAGTCAATCTCGGAACTTACGCAAACGATGGTACAGGCGATGACCTCCGTTCGGCGTTCGAAAAGTCAAATGCTAACTTCAATGAACTTGACTTAACACGAGTTATAACAGCAGATAATCTCGGTAGTGGTGCTCCTGTTTTCAAAGAAAAGATAGGAAATAATCTAAAATTACGTACAATTAAGCAAGGCCTGAATATGTTTGTAACATATACAGGAAACGAAATTACCATTGCGGCGCCTGACAGTATTAACGCAGTTGAAGAAGATCCAGCGCCAAGACTTAGTGCTAATTTAAATCTTAACAACAAAGACATTATTGGCACTGGCAATATATACATAACAGGTGAAGTTGCTGCTGATGAATTTTTAGGGCCGTTAACAGGTAACGTAACCGGTAATGTAACCGGAAATGTTACTGGCAACTTAACAGGTAATTCAGCAGGTACACACACTGGTCCGGTCATCGGCAATGTAACTGGTAATGTTACGGGTGACTTAACTGGAGATGTTACAGGCAACTTATATGGCAATGTAGTTGGTAATGTAACAGGCAACTTAACTGGTAATGTCAACGCTACTACAGTAACAACTAACGATTTAATTGTTACAAATAATGCTACTATAGACAGTGATTTATTAGTATACGGAACTGCTACTGCTACAGGTTTTGTAGGTCCGCTGACTGGAAATGTAACTGGTAATTTAACAGGTAATTCAGCAGGTACACACACTGGTTCAGTCATTGGTAATGTAACTGGTAATGTTACTGGTACGCATACTGGTGCAGTTATTGGTAACGTAACTGGTAATGTTACTGGTAATGTTACTGGTAATGTTACTGGTAATGTTACTGGTAATGTTACTGGACGGGTTAGCGACATTAGTGATCACAATCTTGCAGAACTTAATGATGTAGTATCCACTGCGCCAACTTCGGGACAAGCACTTGTTTGGAACGGAACTGCTTGGGGTCCGGGTACAATAACCTCGGGTGTTAGTAGAATTATTGCAGGTTCAAATGTAAGTATAACTCCGTCATCTGGATTAGGTGCAGTTACAATTAGCGCATTATCAGGTGGTGGTGGAGGCGGCAATCTTGACTTTGGATCATTTTTAACGCCTTCAGGATTTAGCTTAGATCTTGGCTCATTTTAAGGATTAGGGGAACATAATGGCATTATTATTAAGACGCGGTCTTGAAGCAGACAGATTAAGTATTACACCCGAAGAAGGTGAATTAATCTACGTAACAGATACTAAATTAATCTATGTAGGGGATGGCGTAACGCCCGGCGGTATTTTACTTGCTGGTGGCGGAACACCTCCTGTAACCCCTACATATGCACTAAGTAGAAGTTCTGCTACTGTTAATGAGGGCGGTACTGTTACATTAACACTGACTACTACAAACGTAAGTAATGGAACTGCTGTACCATACACTATTACAGGAACTGGCATAACTGCTGGAGACCTTGGATTAGGTACTTTATCTGGTAGTTTTACAGTAAATTCTAATACTGCCAACGTAATTATTAATATAAGTAACGATTTTACCACAGAAGGCGTTGAGATTTTTACACTAACACTAAACAGTATATCCCCAAGTGTAAGCGTAAGTGTTTCAATTACTGACAGTTCTACTGCCGTAATAGATGGTGGTGGTCCGGGTAGCAGTATTTTTGATATAATTTTAGACGGCGGTTCTCCAAGTTCAAGCTCGTTTAGCGAAATTATCGACGGCGGAACGCCATAATAGATTTATAGATAAATAACAAAGATAGAGGATTTTAACATGCCCCAACAAATTATATTGAGAAAAGGTACAGCAGCAGCCTGGACAGCAGCAGGGTCTGTTGTTTTAGCAGCAGGCGAACCTGGATTCGAAACCGATACAGGTAAACTGAAAATTGGTGACGGTACATTAACATGGACTGCACTTGACTATGTCAATCCAGATTTTCCAACTGTACCATCAAACTTAGCTGACTTGCTTGACGTTAGTTCAGCAACACCATCAGTGGATCAAGTTCTAAAATGGAACGGAACTGCCTGGGCTCCAGCAGCCGATGCTGTAGGTGGTGGTGGCGCAGGTGCAACCACACTTGATGAGTTAACTGACGTAGCTGTGATAGTTCCGGTAACTACAAATCAAGTTCTTGCATACAATGGTACTAATTGGACCAATACGACTCTTGCAACTGATACCAACACTACATATTCATTGTCAGCTGAAACTTCAGCTGGTGCTGCCAAACTTCGCTTAACGCCGTCATCCGGTGCTGTGGATGAAGTTAGAATTGTTGGCGCTACTGGTGTTGCAGTCAGCAGAGTTGATGCTGATAACATTAGTATTACTGGTACAACTTATAATGTCTCTGCTGAAAATGGTACAATAACACCAGTAGGTGGTGACGCACTACTGCGATTAACAAACAGTGCAGCCGTCAATAGAGATATTAAATTTAAAGCTGGCACTAATATCGACATTAGAAAAAGTAATGTAGATGAAATTACCATTGCCTCCAAAGCTCCTTCTTACTCTATCGCAGCCGCTGCCGCTACAGGCGGTGCAACTCTTAGACTTACGGCCACAGGCGGTGTTAATGATGATATAAAATTTGCCAATGGTACTAACATTACCGTAGCAACAACTGACGGCAGCACTATTACAATCAATGGTCCTGAGTATACTATGGACACTGCCACTGCAGGCTCTGGTGTAAGTGTACAACTTTTAAAAACTGGAACTGGCACTGTTGACAGTACTGTGTTTGCACCAGGCGCAGGTATTAGTATAGCTAAGGGCAGCGGTGTTGATGCAAACAAGATTACAATTGCAGCTCTGGGCACAGTGATTGCAGCCACAACATATGGTTCTACTTCTGCATCGTTGGCGATTTACTCTGATCCATCAAAGACAACCGCAGTTGGACCCACTAACTCAAGTCTATCATATTCACAACTTAATGGAACATTAACTGGTAAAAGTTTTGCTATTTTAAGAGAAAATTTATACAGTTCTGGGGCTTCTGGGTATACTATGACTCAGTATCATTCAAGTAGTGCAAATGTAACTGCATTTACGTTTTCCAGAGGACGAGGGCTTACTCAGGCTGCTGCCACTGCGGTACAAACCGGCGACCAACTTGGTAACATTGCATTTGCTGGTCACGACGGTAGTGGTAGTGTTTACTCTGCAGGTATTATCGCAGGTGCTGCCGCTACTCCAACTACAGGAGCTGTCCCAAGTGCGTTGAGTTTTATAACTACTAATACAACTACTCCTGTGGTACGTGCTCGTTTAACCAGAGAAGGTTATTGGAGAGCTGACTATCTACAAGCTCTAACTACCAACGGTGATCTTAATATTATAGCTAACGGTACTGGCACTGTTCAATTACCAGCTGGAACAAAAGTTGGCGGTGTCTCAGTTGGGACTATGACATTTGCTGGTTCAACAGCAACTGCCACAACAAGAGCAGCTCTTACACCGTCAAGTGGACAAGTTTGGATTCAACTTGACAACCTACGGGGTTATCTATGGGACGGTGCTGCCTGGGTTGACTTAGGCGTGCTACAAGGACCTGCAGGTACTACTGGTCCTGCTGGCGCTGATGGTGCAGTAGGCGACGCTGGTGCTACAGGTGCTACAGGTGCTACAGGTGCAGCTGGCAGAACAATTCTAAATGGTTCAGCAGCGCCAACAAGCGGTGACGGTGTAAACGGTGACTTCTGGCTTGACACTATCACTACTACCATATACGGTCCAAAAGCAGCTGGCGCTTGGCCAGGTACTGGCGTAAGTTTAATAGGTGCTACAGGTGCCGCAGGTGCTACTGGTGCCGCAGGTGCTACTGGTGCCGCAGGTGCAGATGGTGCAGATGGTGCAGATGGTGCAGATGGTGCAGATGGTCGTACCGTTCTAAATGGTACAGCAAATCCGACATCACAAGGCGTCAATGGTGACTTCTACATTAACACTGCTACTAACACAATATTTGGCCCAAAGGCAGCAGGTGCATGGGGCACAGGTGTTTCATTAGTTGGTGCTACAGGTGCCGCAGGTGCTACAGGTGCCGCAGGTGCTACAGGTGCCGCGGGTGCTACAGGTGCTACAGGTGCCGCGGGTGCCGCGGGTGCTACTGGCGCGGCAGGCGCTAACGGACAAGGTGTACCAACAGGTGGAACAACAGGACAATACCTACGGAAGACCAGCGGTACAGACTATGCAACTGCATGGGATACATTAACACTAACCGACCTTGGTATTACTGACGGCACTGTTGGACAAGTATTAACTACTAATGGCTCAGGTGGATTTACATTTACTACAGTATCAGGTGGTGGCGGCGGGGCTACTGACCTTGACGGATTAACAGATGTAGTAATTACTGGACCAGTTAGCACCGGACAAGTTTTAAAATATAACGGTACAAACTGGGTCAATGGTACAGATGCCACAGGCGGTGGCGGGGGTGCAACACGTGGTGTCTTAGTTGGCAATACAGCATCAATAGCTACTGGTGCAACTGGTAATATAACTATTACCGGATACAAAGCATATGCACTATTTAAGATACAAGTAGATGGTGCAGCATGGGTAAGAATCTATACAAGCACTGCGGCAAGAACAGCTGATAATGCTCGTCTTGAAGGAACTGATCCAACTCCTGGATCAGGAGTAATTGCTGAGGTAATTACCACAGGAGCGGACACTATAGTAATAAGCCCAGGTACAATTGGATTCAGTAATGAATCTTCTCCAAGTACCGATATAGTATTGGCGGTAACTAATAAAAGCGGTTCAACTCGCGTAACCGCAGTTACATTAACTGCACTACAATTAGAAGCTTAATATGTCAGAATTTCTTAAAGAGTTTATTGTCACTCTGAAAGATAGAAATGACCTCGATCAATTCTATCAAGATATAGAAAATTATGGTAGCTCTGGACATGTTCCAGAGCGCACTGTAGAGTGTAGTAATAGAAGAATGTTAAGTAGAAATACACATTATCTATTGACTCTTGAAGAAGCTGAAAAAATTAAACAGGATCCTCGCGTTGAGGCTGTGACTCTTCGAGCCAAAGAAGTACAGATAGAACTACACAGTTCGCAAACTGCAACCTTTCATCGAGGCGATACTCCTGCCGTAGGACAAAAAAATTGGGCGTTATATCGTTGCGGTCTTGACAGTAATGTCAGTGGCTGGGGCGATGGCGCAAATGTAAGTCAAGACGCTACTATTAATTTAACTGGGTCTGGAAAAAATGTTGATGTTGTGATTATTGACGACATTGCCTATCCTGACCATGCTGAATATGCTGATCGATTTAATCAATTTGATTGGTTTAGCTTAGATCAAACAGTTAGAGGCACAGGCAGCAATATTGCCACTGTGACAAGAACGAGCGGTACAGTTGTAATTACAACAGTATCACCACACGGGTTATCAGCTGGAGCGATCGTAACTGTTGTTAGCTCGTCACATCCGTCTGTTAATGCTACAAGAGTAGCAATTACATTACCCACTGTTGAGTCCGGTGCATATCCCATAGCAAATACATTTAGATATACACAAGCAGGCGCTGAGGTCACTCAAGTGGCTGCCACTGGTCATTGGGTAGGAGTATATCAATACGATAATTATTCCGGTAGTAATAATCATGCAACTCACGTAACTGGCATCATTGGCGGTAACACTCAAGGGTGGGCACGTGATGCGGAATTATATAACCTACGTCATGATACTGGCGGATTTAATCCAGGATCATATACACCAAGTGCTTATCTAATCGATTATGTAAGAGCATGGCATGCACAAAAAAATATAAATGCTGTTACTGGAAAAGTTAACCCAACTATAGTAAATTGCAGCTGGGGTATGGGTGTTGACATCTATAGCATTAATAATCCGTACACTGGCGGGCTTTATCCAGCAGTTTCTAAAATAACATATCGAGGTACAACATTAAATCCCGAAGATTTATTAGGTGGTCCTGTTGAAGACATCGTTGCAAATACTCCCCATAACACTGCGTTTGCTGGTATTTACGGTTCATCAGCAGCGCCGGCAACATTAACCGGTAGCTTATCAGTATATCGAGCAGGTAACAGAATTACCACAAGCTCGGCATCAATTGCCAACATAGCTTCTCTTACACTAAACATGGGCGGAAGAACTGGGTTAGTTGATCAAGGCGCACCGTTTGCATCAAACGTAGGTGGTGTAGATGCCTATGACGATGCAGTTTGGAGGGTTGCACCACCGTGGAATATAACATATCTCGGTGGAGACTACGGTCCAACAGGCGGTGGCGGACAATATCTTTACGTGAGTAGTAACGGTGGCGTACAGTTTAGCGGTGCTCCTTATACCGGAATAGACATTGGTACAAGTGGTCCACCGTATCGAAAAATATTTGTTTGCGGTGGTGACAGAAGTTGCCAGCGATTCTATTCAGGTATTGAAGGTGTTGCACCTAATCGTCGTCTTAGAATTCGATGGGAAGGTCACAATGCCCCAACAGGCGGCTTAGTAAATTCTCCAACTATATTATGGGAAATGACTTTTTACGAAGCAACACCTAATCAAATTGATTTGCATGTAGATCAAAATTCCTGCTTCCGTGGGGAATTTACCGCTACACAACTTGCCTATTACGGAATTTCTCAAGAAGGTCCTAAAGTTCCATACAGAGATGTAACAGTAGATGCAGATATTAGCGATGCTATAGGCGACGGAATTATCTTTGTGGCATCAGCTGGCAATAATTATTTTAAAATTGATACTCCTGCAGGTACTGATTATAATAATAGCTATGTTCTCAACGGTACAACCTATTACTATCACAGAGGTGCTACGCCGGCGGCAAGTCATCCAGAAATGATCTGTGTAGGTTCAGCTGGTGCATCGGCTGGTGAGTACAAACAACAGTCAAGTAATGCAGGTCCTCGAGTAGATTTGTATGCGCCTGGACAATTTATAATGTCAACAGTCTACAACAATCTTGGTGACTCCGGTGGCGTAGCAAATACTACCGCAGTTAATTCAGGGCAGGCAAGTTTGGCAATTTCATTTATTGCACGAAGCGGCTCAAATGTTGCCACTGTCACTACTTCGGGCGCACACGACTTAGTCACTGGTAATATTGTTACAGTAGCATGTATTACTGATAATAGCGTTAATACATACTCAACTGCTATAACAGTAAATGCATACAACACATTTACCTATGCAAATACAGGGTCACTATTGGCCAGCACTGCTGCCACAGGTACTGTCACCGTAGGAAACTTGTATCAAAAGTATAACGGTACCAGTATGAGTGCAGCGCAGGTAACTGGCATATTGGCCACAGTACTTGAATCATATCCATCTATGACACAGGCTCAGGCAAGAGCATACATTAAACGCTATGCTAAGTCAGATAAAATGACAGTGTCTACAGGCGGCTACGGTGATTTTTCATCATTACAAGGCGGAGATAATAAATTCTTATTTTATTATAAAGAGCGTCCTGCAAGCGGCAATACATACCCTAAGATTAATTATCAACTACGCCCTGCATCGGGAATGGTTTTTCCAAGAAATAGAATTAGAAGATATTAAGGAGAGTTTCTATGTCGTTAACAAAATACGTAGAAACCAAAGAGTATATTGTAACTCTGAAGAATTTTGAAGATCTTGATCAATTCTATCAGGATATGGAAACTCCAGGTGGAACATTGTATATCCCCAATAGATCTATACCATGCACTGATCGTCGACCGGCAAGTAGAAATACATTCTACATGTTAACCGAATGGGAAGCTGCTGAATTAAGAGGTGATCAAAGAATTTCTTCAGTTGAATTACATCCTCGATATCTCGGCATTAAGGCTGGCACATTTGCCACTACTACACAAACTTCAACCAATTGGAATAAATCATCTTCTACCAGTAACACAATGTTGAACTGGGCATTGTTACGTTGCACCGAAGGTGCAGATAGATCAGGATGGGGTAGTGATGGAACCGCTAATGCAACTGGTACAGTTAAATTAACATCTACAGGAAAAAATGTTGACGTAGTAATAGTCGACGCTGGTAATCCCAATACTGCACATCCGGAGTACGCAGTCAATGCAGACGGTACTGGCGGTAGTCGTATGATTAGTTATAATTGGTATCAGCATAATCCAGAAGTAACCGGCGGCAGTACCGGTGACTATGCCTTAGGTACTCACAGTCATAGTGTTCACGTAAGTGGTACTGTTGCTGGAAATACACAAGGCTGGGCCAGAGATGCTAACATTTATAACATTTATTACGATGCAGGCGACTCTGGAAACTTTAGTTATGTATTTGATTACGTAAGAGCCTTTCATAGAAATAAAACTGTAAACACTGCAACGGGAATAAAAAATCCCACAATTACAAACAACAGCTGGGGCGAAAGTATTTTTCCAAGTGATTGGTCATTTACCGATATCACCGCAGTGACTTACAGAGGCACACGTTATACGCCCAGCGGCGCAGCAACATATAACGGATTCAGCGGTGTATGTGCGGCCGGCGAACGGTTAGCAACATTAGCCGGTTTTGAAAATTTTGGAAATAGAATTACCACTGCTGGTGCAGTTCCAGTAGGTACTGGTAGTATTGCATCTAAACCTGCATCATGGCTTCAGGACGGCGATCAGGCCTATTTAACTATAGTCACTGCTCCGGATGCTACTTATACTGTAACAGTGCAGGGGCCTGCAAACATCAGCATAATTAATAATGTTGCATTAGAACCGTTTAGTGGTTCAGCAACATTAACCAGCGGTGTAACTATAACACAAGGCGTCACTCCGGTTGCAAGTTATACCGACGGGCCAGTTAACGGAACTGAAGGCGTAGCCATTGAAACAAATATACGTGAAACCCTGGCGTTGCCCAATAATGCCGTATATACTTTAGAATTTACAACTAATTACGAAACTACTGATCCAGATACTACTACATTTGTAGCAGCGTTGAGTGTAACTGTTAACAATGCTGCCAGCCCGGCCAGTGCCACTGTGTCATCTATTACTCCAAGTGTATTAGGAGCAGCTTCATTAGCGTCTTCAACAACACCAACAGTCGGTAGTCAAGATGACGGATACTGGGATATTACATTACCTTGGAACATAACTTATCTCGGAACAACTTACAATCATGTATTTGTAGGAACTAATTTTTATCTAACGTTTGGTGAGGGATCATCTGTATACACTAATTTAAGTGCTACAACTCCTAACATTCCTAAAATTATGATATGTGCCGCTGACAGATCAATACAAAGAATTTACTATGGTATTGAAGGAGCAGACGTTGGAGCAAGAACTTATAGAGTACGTGTAGAGGGTCATACTTCGTACTCAGGCGGTCTACTGGGTAGTCCTTCTATGGTCTGTGAATATGTGTTCTACGAAAATAATCCAACACAGATTGATTTACAAATAGGTACAAATAATGCAAAAACCACGGGCAGCGGATTTACTACAGAACAACTAAATGCTTGGGGATTCATTGCTGATCAACGTATTCCTACACGAGTTGCAGCCTGTGACGCAGATATTGAAACAGCTATCAACGAAGGTATTATATTTGTAGGTGCTGCCGGAAATGGTAAATGGAAACATGATCTACCAGGCGGCTCCGACTGGGACAACACTTTTGAAATGGGTATTAGATATCCTGCAAGCGTTACCAGTCCTTACTATTACATGAGGGGATCCAGCCCCACTGCAAACGACACTACTATACCTAATATCTGTGTAGGTGCTATTGATGTTACTTCAGGTGATTACAAGGCTTACTATAGTGATTGTGGTCCAGGTGTAGACATCTGGGCACCAGGAACTAATATTCTAAGTGCTTATCTAAGTGGAGTTAGTGACAGCAGAAACGGCACACACTTGCTGGGTAAAATTTCAGGTACATCAATGGCCAGTCCTAATGTCTGCGGCGTACTTGCCTGTGCATTAGAGCAGAATCCTCATTGGAATCAAACACAGGCCAAGGCATATATTGTAAACACTGCGACCCAAGGACAGATTACCAATACAACTGGTGGTCCTGCTGATATTAGAGACTTACAGGGTGCTCCTAACAAATATTTGTATTACAAAAAAGAGCGTCCTGAGACCGGTACTATGGTTCCCCGTGTTGCACAAGGCGCACGACCCAGCACAGGAATGGTATTTCCTCGTCCAAGAATCCATAGATTCGGCAAGTAATTACTACTCTGTTTTTAGGTAAATACTTAAAACGGAGCAATAATGGCATTAACTGTGTGGACACAAAATTCGGGCTATAGTTTCGGCACAATTAGCGAACGTAACACCGTAAATTTACCTTTACCGGTAGCAAATGATATTGCAAGAACATTGCAAATTGGCAATGCCGGCAGTGGTTATCCTATCAACGGGGGATCATTTTATACCACAGGTGGCAGCGGCACAGGAATGACAGTGCAAGTGTTCAGCCCCAGCGGTTATCTTCAAGCAGTAAGTATAAACAATCTGGGTGTAGGCTATCGAAATGGTGATATAATTACAATACTTGCCGGTGGTAATAATGCCACCGTTATTCTTAAAGTAGAATTTTTAGTTACTTATTCTGTAATTTCGGGTAAACTGCCGCCTGGTTTAAGACTTGTTGGTAATACAATTATCGGAACACCGTTTGAAGTTCCAAGAACTACAGAATTTAAATTTGTAATTAGAGCTACTGGATCCGCAGGTATTGCAGATAGAACATTTTTGATTAATGTAGTAGGTGCAGACGAGCCCACTTGGTTAAGTCCTGCAGGACTGTTGCCAGTTGGTACAAATAATGCCTACTACGTTCTTGACAGTAGTTTTATTGATTTTCAACTAAGTGCCAGCGATACCGATACTGCCACAGGACAACAGTTAAACTTTTTCATTGCCAGTAATGAGGGCGAATTGCCTCCTGGACTTATATTAACTCCAACCGGAAGGATCACAGGATTTGTGCAGCCGTTGCTTGCTATTCCATTGGCAGCAGGGGAAGGCCCGTATGATACTGATTTATATGATCAAGTTGCCTACGACTTTGGCTACAGATCAAGCAACGGATACGATACCTATGTATACGATTTAACAGTTTACGACTTTAGTGTTCCAACTGGTCGTCCACGCAAACTAAATCGCAACTATGAATTTATTGCTACTATAACCGATGGCGACACAGTTACTAAACGTAAATTTAGAATTTTTGTAGTAGGTGATGATTTCTTTAGAGCTGACAATGTCATAACAACAGCAGGTGAAGGAACATACACAGCAGACGTAACTTATGTAAGAGCTCCAATCTTTACAACTCCCAACTACCTTGGCCTGCGCAGAGCCAACAATTATCAAACATTCAAAATTGATATATTCGAAGGGTTTAGCGATCTTGGACCTGTAGTTTTTGAATTAGCCATAGTAAATGCGTTTGTTAACGCAGTATGTGTTAAAGAAGTTCCGTCGGATAATAGATTAGGATCGTCTAACATTAGAATAGAACGTAGTAGTGATGTTCCGCAAGTTGGCTATAAAATAAACTTTTCAGGCGAATTTGCAGGTGCCACTGGGGAAACATATACCATAACCAGCATTGATGTACTGGGTGGTGACATCTATAGATTGTCAGTTACTCCTACGCTTGAAGTTACTATACCAAATGGCAGTGCCATATACATGGGCACTATGAGTGAACTTCCGCCAAATATGGAATTCGATCAAACTAATGCTGAAGTTTTTGGAACTGTACCGTACCAGCCAGCTATAACAGAAACTTATAAATTTACTATAAAAGGTAATAGATTTGGCCAAGGCAGTGAGCAAGCTGTTAGTAGACGTGTATTTACAGTGGATATACTTGGCGAAGTTGAAAGTGTCATGAACTGGGTTAGTCCAGAAAATCTCGGATCAATCGACAGTGGCTACGTAAGTACATTGGCTATTGAGGCTACCAGCACTGTGGTAGGATCTGCTGTGCTCTACACTGTCGAAAGTGGAAGATTGCCTTCGGGACTGACGTTAAACCTTGATGGTGAGATAGTTGGCAAAGTAAATCAACTGAGTAGTGAATTCCAATATAAGAGTTACTGGAAGCCCGGTAAGATTTATGCACTAAACACCATTGTTAAACAAAATAATATTAAAGGTATTAAATCTTTAACAAGACGAAAAAATATTGCCAGTGTAGTTACCAGTGTTGATCACGATTTTGCATCCGGAGACCTTGTTGAAATTGTATCGGATGATTTAAATTTCAACTACTACGATGCGGTTAGTGTAGATCTTTCACCTATTGAATTGCAATCATTTACCAGTATATCAGGAAGTGGTCCGTATAGAGTTACATTCTCAATTCCTGCGCAGACACTTGCACCATTAGCTCCTGTGGTTACATTGATCAACGGCATATCAATATCAACTGCCGCTGCGTTATATCAAAATGTGGAAGTTAAGTCAACTACCGGGTCAGGTGTTGGTGCAAGATTCCGTGTACAAAAAGGATTAAACCTTTCAACTGCAACCTACCAAGGCGTAACAACTATTTCATTATTAGATCCGGGTACAGGATACTTACCTGGTGACAAAATTACTATCAGTGGTGCAGACCTTGGCGGTGCTGACAATGTTAATGATATGACGTTTACCACATCAACTGGTCTTGAATTTTATTACAGAATCAATGGCAATAGCAACAGCGACTATAACGGTAGGTTCTTTGCTACTGCAAGTACTACCAGTAGCATCACATTAAACTTTGATACAAATCCTGGAACATTTGGAACTGGTGTAATTTCTGTGACTACCAGTCCCGGAACTTACGAAGGTCAAACTTTAATTGTTCCGTTAAATTATTTTAATTATCCTAACAAGGGTACTTCAATTTCTATGAAAACTGCAGGTGGTACTACATATAATGCTCCGACGTTTTATAAATGTAAACAAAGCCACACCAGCAGTTCTATATTTGATGCAGGTAAATGGAGTGTGTATAGATTTCCCGTAGCGGATAAATCACTTACTACATACGACAGCAGTGCAATGATTTTTGACGGTGGCACTACTACGCTTGATAAAGAGTATGTGTTTACAGTTCGAGCCAGAGATCAACTTGGATTTAGTGCTGTTACGAGAACATTTGTATTACGAGTTACCACACCCAATAACACATACTATAGTAATTTAACAGCAAGACCATTCTTAAAATTAACTCAGCGTAACCTGTTTAAAGATTTTATCACCGATAGCACAGTGTTTGATCCTCAATTAGTATATAGAGCCAACGATCCATTCTTTGGCATACAACGAGATTTAAAGATGTTGGTATATGCAGGTATAGAAACAAAAATTGCTGCAGAATATATCAGTGCCATGGGACGAAATCATAAAATTAAACGCTTCAATTTTGGCCAAGTTAAAAAAGGTGTGGCAAAAGTTCCCGGAACAAATGACGTAGTCTACGAAGTAATATATTTAGAAATGATTGATCCGTTAGAAAAAGACGGTAAGCATTTGTCAAATACTATAAAATACAGCAGAAGTAATGTAAATGTCACAGTAGATCAAACTAATGAATTTTACACAGGTCCGTATGATGTTGATAAACCATTTTGGCAGCGTCCGATACCGATGAATGTAACATTAGATCGCAACGATGTATTTGCAGGAGACCCGGGCACTGGCATACGATTCCCAAGCAGTATTAGCTTGTGGCGTTATCGAATTAAGAGTATGCCCGAAACACAGAAAGAACGCAACTATTTGCCACTATGGATGCGTAGTATTCAGCCTGGGGAAACTCAGGAAATTAACTATGTTGCCGCTGTTCCACTTTGCTATTGCAAACCGGGTGGTGCAGACAGCATTATTTTAAACATTAAGAACAGTGATTTTGATTTTAAATTACTGGATTACACCGTAGACCGATATATAATAGATTCCGTGACCGGTGAATATACAGATAAATACCTTGTATTTAGAAACGATAGGACTACAATAACATGACCAGTGCAATAGTATCATCAACCATTGATGCAGATTACCCAGTATCAGGACAAGACAATGACAGTCAAGGATTTAGAGATAATTTTTCTGTTATAAAGGACGGTCTTGCCACTGCCAATGCCGAAATTACTGTCTTGCAGAACACCGCTGCAAAACTCAATGTCGACAACGACTTTGGCGGCAATGTTATTGATAACGCAACTACTAACAGATTGTACGGCAGCGTGTACTCAACGACCAGTACTGCCACAACTAATGTTAGTTTAGAGAATGGCGAGTATCAACGAATCCAAGTAGTAGGAAATCACACTGTGGCTTTTACTGATTGGCCCGAAACTGATAGGTTTGCTAAAATACGATTAGAATTAAAAAGTAGTGGCACTACACAAACTATAACATTTTCAACAGAAGGCGGCGGCATTGTACGTAAAGAGATTACGCAATCACTGGCTGCGGCATCTGGTGTAAGTAGAAAGCAAGCAACCGGATCTGCTACTAATGCAACATTTAGTTTTCCAACAGCTAATGTAACAACAGGTTCTTTTCAAGTAGATGATAGATTATTCGGAACTGGTTTAAGTGGTGAAGTTACATTATCAGCTATTAATAATCTTACTACAACTGCTACTGCAACTACAACATCAACTACTTTACCATATACAGCAATTAACGGAAGTGGTGCAGTTACTACTGGTTCCAGTGCGGCTGCGGTAGTTACGGGAACAAAGGTTACTTTTTCTGATAACACAGGTATAAGAGGTATTGATACAGGCGCAACTTATTACACCTACGATTCAAGTGGTACTGGATTTAAAATTGCTACCAGCTTGTCAAATGCATTGGCAGGAACTGCAATTACAGGTTTGGCAGGTACAGTAGCTTATACTGGAATTGATGTCGGAGCAAGTGCTTATGTAAAAATTACAGGCACGTTCACAAGTAGTATTCCTGCTGGCAATGCTGTAACTATTGACAATGTTACCGGTATAAGCGGATTATTAACTGGAACTACATATTATGCGTATGGCTACACATCAACTGGGTTCTATCTTGCAGCCACTTATTCTCATGCAACTGCTATTACTCCTACTCCTATTACCGGAGCATCTGGTAGCACTGCCGGCGTTTTTACTGGTGTAGCTACACATTCCGGAGCATTTACTGGTTCTGCTACAGCAACGTTCGCCGAATTAGATCCTAATTCAAATAGAGTAACTGTTGGTAGTACTGCCGGTATGTACGAAGGTATGCCTATTGCATTCACAGGAACAACGTTCGGCGGAGTTGCTACGACAACTGATTATTATGTTGCAAAGATAATCGACTCAACAGGTCTACGTTTAGCAATCAGTATAGGTGGTTCTCCGATATCATTATCTACTGCTACGCCAGCACCCTCAACATCATTAACCATGGTTCCAAGAACTGTGATTACTACATCCATTACTGCACAAACAGTGACCAGTGCTTCAGGATTAAATCTAACCACAGCCGATAGTACATTCCCTAATCCATTCCAAGTTAGCAGTGACGTTAACAAGATTCGAATTGTTGACGCATGGACTGTTGACGGCGGTACAAACATATTCTTAAAATATATTGGTGAGTTTGCATGATACATCCATTAGCAGAAGACTTTAGTCAACTTAAAGATGCCGAAATTGAAAACAAGCTTCAAGAGCTTAGTAAAAAGTATTGGCAAGCTAATAACCCATCTGTAAAACAACAAATTTCTATTTTTATTGATTTATACAAAACCGAAATGAACTCCCGCAGAGCTAAACAGTGGGATCAAGTTTATCAAAAGCGCGATAAAGATCTTGACAATTTAATCAAAGTCAGCTAAAATAGCTGAATGAAGTCCGACATCTTTAACAATCCCATCTATCAAGAAACCGATCTTATAGATCTAATTTATAAAAATAAGTTAGATTTATTTGATCAAGTTCTTGTAGAAGATACTATTGGCATGGAACTGTTCAAAACAATATCCGGGCTTGATATTAGAATAGCCAAGCCCGACATGTATTCCATTTCAAAAGAAGAATTTGATAAAACCTGTCAGCAAGACTGGTTTATTCCAGATGAATACAAAGATATGGACATTGAAGCGTTTCTTGTAGATGAATGCCCTAAAGAACACTATCAACGTCTTGTAGATGAACTACAGGAATTCCGAGCAAGAAATATGTTGCCATTGCTTAGAGTTCTTAAATACATAGTAGATACACTGCGTAAGAATAATATATTATGGGGTGTAGGTAGAGGCAGTAGCGTAGCAAGTTACACGCTATACCTTATTGGTATCCATAAAATTGACAGCATTAAGTACGATCTTGATTGGCGAGAGTTTTTGAGATAAGTACATATATAACAAGGAGAGCTATTATGGCACAAAGACAAGTTCACAGAAGTATGCAGGGAAAAGAAGTTGATTTCGACAAGCTACGTAACAGAAATGAAACCGTACTTGCGGTGGGCAATGCACGAGTAAATGCACGAGGCGACGAAATCGGGCCAGGTGGAAAAATTATTCGCAAGCGTGAAGATGTTATGGCCGAGTATTACACTGGCCAACCGACACCTAAAGACGATTAAGAGGTTTAAATGAACGTAGTTAAAGGTAAATTAAAACCGTTACGTGATAACGTGTTAGTAACGGATATGAATTTTGAAGAACAAACCACTGCCAGTGGTATCATAATTCAATCCGATGACGGCAAGAGTCACGGTGTAAAGTCAAGATGGGCTCGTGTCTGGGCAATAGGTCCGGAGCAACAAGATGTTAAAGTTGGCGAGTGGATTTACATTGACCACGGGCGTTGGACACGCGGCATAAAAGTAGAAGACAACGGGCAAGAAATTGTAATTCGAAGAGTGGAAACTTCTTCAATTTTATTACAAGCAGACGAACGACCATCTGATGCATATTTAGGTATGGACAGTGGAACGGCTCCGCCAGTGGAATCCTATAGAATTTAATATGACCAATCCATTCGTGAGCAAATAACTCAAAGGGTCTTGACAGACCCTTTCTTTTTGTCTATAATAAGACAAAAGGATATTGTATGGAAGTTCAACCTAAGGATACAAGCCGGGGACATTTTTATGTTAGCCTTGCAAAAAGTGCCATTCGTATTGTAGCAGGCGGCTGTTTGATTACAGGTAACTTGCTAATGGCAGGCGTTTGTTTTATAATGGCAGAAATATTAGGTATTGTTGAGGAACTGGTATGAAGACACCGGTTGACGTAACGGCTAAACACATTGGCATGCCCTTAGTGCATGAAGGTTACTACTACTTTGATAAAGACACAATTATAAACAAAGCAAGAAACACAGTTTATAATTTACCCGTTGTCAGTGACACAGGTATATTAGAAATGGGCAATGCCGTTTCTACAGCATACGACAAGGATAAAGGCCCGCATACCTGGCCTGAACTAAAAGAGTTTGTGCATTGGTCATACAATCAAGCTAACAAGATTTTAAAAAGTTGGGGCTTCAAATACAAAGGTCTATTAATAACAGACAGTTGGATGAATAGACATGGTCGCGGTGGGTGGACTAATTATCATACGCATCAATTGTCAGATATTACTGTTTCTGCATATGTTAGCGCACCACCAAACTCTGGACGCTTATTGTTAGTGGATCCGTTGGAAAATCACTGGATGGGCTATAATACTACAAGAAATTACGAAATACCAACAGGACAACCTATTGAGGTAGCAGATAACAAAGTTATATTCTTTGCTCCGTTTATTCGACATGCTACTGAGAAATCAAACAGTGACGAGGAACGCTGGGTAATTAGTATGAACATCTCCGCAGTGGGAGCAAGGGAATAATTATGA
>Ga0114975_10001273_pt1 | contig 18106 bp, 17 predicted proteins | sample S_130626_EF_Meta_FD_87031 | JGI IMG/M metagenome (GOLD analysis project Ga0114975, IMG submission 87031) | Freshwater microbial communities from Lake Simoncouche, Canada to study carbon cycling - S_130626_EF_MetaG | ecosystem: Environmental > Aquatic > Freshwater > Lake | place: Lake...
AATTAATATATCAGGAATTGAATGTACTATGTATTCCTAGTAATATAAACCGAAATCAAAGATGGAATTGCAAATAGCAACCCAGTTTTTAAAACTACATTTCCTTTTTTTAAATTAATTAAAGTCCCAAAAGAAGAGGTCATTCCAACAATAAAAAGGGAATAAGCGGAAGCGGTTATAGGGTTAAAATTTAAGATATAAACTAGTACAGGAACTGTCAATATTGAACCGCCACCTCCAGTTAATCCAAGTAAAACCCCTATAAATAGGGCGCAAAAATATTCGATAAATTCTAACATATTTTTTAAATTGAATTCAAATTTAATTATATTTTATTTGTTACTATAATTATCATTTGATATTTAACTAACATTACAATTTATTTTATAATAAAAAGGGTTTAGAAATTTATTCTAAACCCTTTTTATTATGAATAATAAATTTAATCCTGGTTGATTGTTTTTCTCCAAGTAAAAGCATTTAAAATGTGTCTTTTTGCAAATCTTCCTGGTGAATCTGCGTTTACCATTTTTACATAAGTAGCTTTTGGAACACTAATATATTCGTAGACACTTCCGTTAGAAAAGTTGATGATTAAGCGGCCGTCAACAAATTTATAGTCAGTAATTGTTGAAGTACTAATGGTTTCGGTGTATTCGGGTAAGTTTTGTTTAATAGTTTCAGGATTGATGCTTACCAAAAAGTGGTAGGCTTCTATGATTTTTTTACTATTTTCTTCAGCGGCCTTCAAACCTTCGTCATCACCTTGAAATTTATCAGGATGCGCGTCTTTCATTGCATTGCGATAGATAGTTTTCAAATCTTTTAAATCTACAGTTTTATCAACGTTTAATAACTTTCTGTATTCAACTATTTTTTTCATAAACATATTAAATAAGCGTCTTTAATATGATGTAATTTATTTTACAATCATCAAATTGACAATTTTTTTGCAAATGTACATTTAAATAAAACAATTCCAATTTTTTTAAAATAAAAAGCCAGTTCAATTATAATAATAACAGTAAAAATCAGTACATTGTAAATCCTAATTAATCAAATTTTGATTATTTCAATCTAAATTTAAAATAAATGAAAAATTTAGTTATTATTAGACATGCAAAATCCAGTTGGGACGAACCAGTTAGTGATAAAGAAAGAAAATTGACCAAAAGAGGGAAAAATGATGCGGCTTTGGTTGCAATAAAATACCTAGATTTTCTGAATGATAATTTTGCAATATATACTAGTAATGCAATGCGAGCGATTGAAACTGCCGTAATATTTGCAACTACTTTTTCTTACCCAATTAATGAAATTAATTATGAAAAAGATTTATATACATTTGATGAAAATCAGTTAGAAAATGTGATTAAATTATTAAACAATGATTTAGAAAATGTTATTCTTTTTGGACATAATGCGGCTATAACAAATTTTGTTAATAAATTTGGCGATATATTTATTGAAAATGTTCCTACTTCAGGGTTGGTTTGGATTAAATTTGATTGTCAGGAATGGAAATTATTGAAAAAAGGAAAAATACAAAAAGTGTTATTTCCTAGAGATTTGAAAATATGAACAAAAATTTTGAGTACAAATATATAGATAGAGAAAAAAGTTGGCTCGCTTTTAATGCGCGAGTGCTGCAGGAGGCTTCAGATGACAATGTACCTTTATTAGATCGTTTACGTTTTTTAGGTATATTTTCAAACAATTTAGATGAGTTTTTCCGAGTTCGATTTGCTGCTATTCGAAGATTGAGTTTATCAGGAATATCTGGTGAGAAAGTACTTATGGGTATTAGTGCAAATCAATTAGTTAAAGATATTACTGAAATTGTAATTGAACAACAAACGGAAAGTTTGAGGATTTTAAAAATAATTGAAGATAAATTGCAAGCTCAAAATATCTTCATTATTGACGAAAGTCAAATTACCAGTGAGCAAGAAAATTTTATTAAAGATTTTTTTATTCAAAAAGTAAGCCCTGCTTTGGTTACCATTATCTTAAATGATTTAGCTGAATTCCCTATTTTAAAAGATACACTTGGTTATTTGGCGGTTAAATTAGTGATGAATCCAGATTCAGAAGCGAAAATCTCAGGTTTGGTTAAACCAAAAAAAGAAATTCGTTATGCTGTAATTGAAATTCCAAAATCGATTAATCGCTTTGTAGTTTTGCCTTCGGTAGATGAAAAACAATACGTGATACTTTTAGATGATGTGATTCGTCATAATTTATCAAGTTTATTCAATATTTTTGATTATGAAAGTATCTCTGCACACATGATAAAAATTACTCGTGATGCTCAATTGGATATTGATAGCGACATGAGTAAAAGTATGCTTGAAAAAATCGCTACTAGTGTAAAAGATAGAAGAATAGGGGAGCCAGTTCGGTTTGTTTACGATCAATCCATTGGAAAAGACACTTTAAAATTCTTTTTAAACAATATGGGAATTGATGCTTCAGATAGTATAATTCCAGGCGGAAGATACCACAATCGTCGAGATTTTATGGATTTTCCAAACCTTGGCAGATTCGATTTATTATACGAACCAAAAATCCCATTGCCTGTTGAAGGATTGAGTCTTGATGGAAGTATTTTAAATAAAATTGCAAAGAAAGATTATCTTGTAAATGCTCCATATCAATCCTTTTCTTATATAATTAAATTTTTAAGAGAAGCTGCTTTAGATCCACATGTAACGGCTATAAAAATCACATTATATCGATTAGCGAAAAACTCGCAAGTGATAAGTTCGTTAATTAATGCAGCTAAAAACGGAAAGAAAGTTACCGTTCAAATTGAGTTGCAAGCGCGTTTTGATGAAGCAAGTAATATCTCTTATGCTGAACAAATGCAAACAGAAGGTATCGAGTTAATTTTCGGAATAAAAGGGTTGAAAGTTCATAGTAAAATTTGCCTTGTTGAAAGAATTCAGCATGGAAAATTAGTGCGTTATGGATTTATTTCTACGGGTAATTTTAACGAATCAACAGCTAGAGTATATACAGATGTGACTTTATTTACAAGTCACCAGCAAATATTAAAAGACGTTTCTAAAATATTTGAATTTTTCAATGTAAATTATAGAGTTCATCGATATAAACATTTAATTGTTTCTCCGCATTATACTCGTTCTAAAATTAATAAGTTTATTGAGAGAGAAATTTCCAATGCCGAAAATGGCAAGACCGCATTTATCAAACTTAAATTGAACAGTTTGACTGATATTCAATTAATTGATAAATTATACGATGCTAGTAATGCTGGTGTAATCATTCAACTCCAAATTAGAGGAATTTGCTCCTTGATTCCAGGTGTTAAAGGAATGAGTTCAAATATTGAAGCTATTAGTATAGTAGACAATTACTTAGAACACGCAAGAATATATATTTTTGGTAATGACAATGATCCTGAAGTGTATATTTCTTCAGCTGACTTTATGACTAGAAATGTTGATGGAAGGGTTGAAGTTACTTGTCCTATTTATGACGAAAGAATTAAAACTGAGCTAATCGATATTTTTAATATTGGATGGAAAGGAAATGTAAAATCTCGACTGCATTCGGATAAATTGGATAATAAATACCGTTCAAGAGGTAAAGACCCAGTTTTTAGAGCTCAGCAAGAAATGTACAATTACTATTTAAATCGCCTTGAAGTAGTTACTGAAAAATTATAAATCAAAAATTAATTTAGCCCCAAATAAAATTCAATGATTACAATAAAAAAATATGCAGCTATAGACGTTGGTTCAAATGCGATGCGACTTTTGGTAGCTAATATTATTGAAGAGGATGGAAAAGAAACACAATTTAGCAAAAGCGCTTTAGTTCGTGTTCCAATTCGTTTGGGTCAAGATGCCTTTACTGTTGGAGAAATTTCTGAAGAAAATATTGATAGAATGGTTGATGCCATGAAAGCATTTAAACTATTAATGAAAGTTCATAAAGTAGAAAAATACATGGCATGCGCTACTTCTGCAATGCGGGAAGCTTATAATGGCCGTGAAGTAATTGATATCATTAAGAAAAAAGCTGATATTGATATTAATATTATCGATGGAAAAACGGAAGCAGCAATAATCGCTTCTACCGATTTACATTATTTATTAAAAACAGAGAAAACCTATTTGTATGTTGATGTTGGTGGGGGAAGCACTGAATTTTCATTGTTTTCAAATGGTAAAATGATTGCCTCAAAATCATTTAAAGCTGGAACTGTAAGACTTTTAAATGAAGTTGTTTCTGATATTGTATGGCACGAAATTGAAAAATGGATTAAAACTAATACCGAAGCTTACGACGATGTAACTCTAATAGGATCAGGGGGTAACATCAACAAATTGTTCAAAATGTCAGGAAAAATGCAAGACAAACCTTTGTCGTATATGTATGTAAATTCTCAATTTTCTTTTTTAAACTCACTTACATACGAACAAAGAATCACAGAATTAGGTTTAAATGCTGATAGAGCTGACGTTATTGTTTTGGCTACTAAAATTTATCTTAATGCGATGAAATGGAGTGGTGCAAGAAGCATTTATGTTCCAAAAATTGGACTTTCAGATGGAATAGTTAAAGCGCTTTATTATGGCAAAATCTAAATATCCAGTTCAAAAGTTTTTCTAAGAATATCTAAATTAATATTAATTTCTGTTAATCGATTGTATTTTTCCTGTGGAGTAAATGCCATTTTAGTAGTAACATCTTCATTTACAATTACTTCAATCGATATATTATGATTGTGTAAATGGCCTTTTAAATACCCTAACAAACCTATTTTTTCTGACTCAAAATCTATTTTGGAACCCTGATTCGGTAATTCTAAAGTAATCGTAGTTCCGTTTAAAATCGGATCATTGATCAATAACAAAGATTCCATTATTTTGTAACCTTTATCTCCCAATCGTTGCGCATATTTATTCCAATACAACAACATATCGGTTTCATTAAAATCTTCGGTTGGTAAATGAATTTCTTCTTTTACAATTGATTTTCCAGCTTCTAAAAGTTCCTTTTTTGCTTTTATACTTGCCAATGAAAATGCCGATATCTTAGGTTCTGAGGCTGTATCAATTGCGTTTGGCGTTTCCTTTTCCTCTATTGTAACTGCCTCAAAATTACTTTCAAGTGGTGCAATTTCAATTTCATTATTTTCTGAAGTTATCTCTTCTAATTCTTTTTCAACTTCAATAATTTCAATTGATTTAGTTGCAACTTCAACAATAGCCTGAGGTGTTATTTCAGTTTTTACTTCTATTGCTTCAGCTGGTTTTTCAACAACGGTTTTGTCAGTTATTGAATAATTGGAAATTTTAAAATGAGTTGGAGGGATTATATAAGGTTCAACCTTTTTTTTTTCTCCATCAAAGGTGATATAGGCCAATTGCATTAAGCATAGTTCAACGAGTAATTGCTGATTCTGACTAATTTTGTATTTCAAGTCGCATTCATTTGCAATTTGAATTCCTTCTAATAAAAAGTCTTGAGTCGTTTTTTGAGATTGAATTCCATACAATTTTTGAGCTTGTTCACCAACTTCCAATAGTGAAATAGTAGTTGGAGTTTTGCAAACTAATAAATCTCTAAAATGGGAAGCCAATCCGGCAATAAAATGATGACCATCAAATCCTTTGGATAGAATTTCATTATAAGCCATCAACAATTCCGGAATTTTATTTTCAATAATTAAATCGGTAATATTGATGTATGTTTCATAATCAAGTACGTTCAAATTTTCTGTAACCGCTTGTCGGGTAAGATTATTACCGCAAAAAGAAACAACTCTATCAAATATAGATAAGGCGTCACGCATCGCGCCATCTGCCTTTTGAGCAATTATATGTAATGCATCATCCTCAAATTTCACGCCTTGACTTTCAGCAACTTCCGCTAAGTGTTCTTTGGCGTCTTTTACTGTTATTCTTTTGAAATCAAATATCTGACAACGAGATAAAATCGTTGGAATAATTTTGTGTTTTTCAGTGGTTGCCAATATAAAAATGGCATGTTTTGGCGGTTCCTCTAATGTTTTCAAAAACGCATTAAAAGCAGCTGCAGACAACATGTGTACCTCGTCAATAATATACACCTTGTATTTTCCAGTTTGTGGTGGGATTCTAACTTGGTCAATCAAGTTTCGAATATCATCAACAGAGTTATTGGAAGCCGCATCCAATTCAAATATATTAAATGCAAAATCTTCTAAAGGATCATCATATCCTGGTTGGTTGATTTTTCTGGCTAAGATTCTAGCACAAGTAGTTTTTCCAACGCCTCTAGGTCCAGTAAATAATAGTGCTGACGCCAAATGATTGGTTTCTATAGCATTCAGTAAAGTGTTGGTAATGGCTTTTTGACCTACAACATCCTTAAATGTTTGTGGGCGATATTTACGAGCCGATACTACAAATTCTTCCATAGAAAATTATTGGTTTACAAATATAGATTTATTATTTCAATTTTGAAATTCTAATTTTCAATTTTATTCCTTTATTTATTTAGAAATTTATACGAATAATCTAACAAATATTATTGTAGATTTGCACCGCAGACCGCCTTATCGCCATACTTAGGTGTGGAGGAAAGTCCGGACACCAAAGAGAAGCATAGCGGGTAACGCCCGTCATTTCGAGCAATCGAAAGAGGACAAGTGCAACAGAAAGCAGGTACAGGTAATGCTGTAGTGAAACCAGGTAAACTCTATGCGGTGAAATTTCAAGTATATCAATAGTTAAGGGCTTCTCGTCCGTTGTTGAAGGGTAGAAAGATGGATTCCGATAGTAATATCGGAACTAGATAAATGATAAGGCCACGCAAAACGTGGACAGAATCCGGCTTATAGGTCTGCTTTTTTTATTTTAGAATAAATTACACTGTCTAAAAATTCCCCATTGAAAAAAGTATTTTCTTTAAAATACCCCTCTTTTATAAATTCATTTTTTTGTAAAACTCTCTCTGAAGCATAATTTCTAGGGTCAATTACAGCTTCAATTGAATGCAAATTCATTTCGTTAAAACCATAATCGAGAGCTCTTTCTACTGCTTCAGAGGCAATTCCTTTACCATGATTTTCAGATAGTAACATGTAGCCAATTTCAGATCGAAAATCTTCAAATTTAGTTCTGTAAAAGCCAATAATACCTAATAATTTGTTTTCACCTTTAAAAGTAATTGCCCAATTGATAGCCTCATTTTTTTCAATTCCGCTATCCAATAATGCAATATGTGAAAGCGCTTCTTCCTTATTGATCACCAATGGGCGAGGAATGTATTGCATCGTTTCTTCGTTGGAACGCATCGAAAAAATTTCGTTAACATCATTCTTGTCCACTCTTCGAAGTAGCAATCTCTCAGTTTCTAAAATTGGAAATGGGGTAAAATTCAATTCTAACATAATTGGGCTTATAAAATTTCTATCAAATAATTGGTTTCAAATATTTGGTTAACACCAAGGATTTGAATTCCTTCTTTTTGTTCTAAATTACCATTATTTTCTATCGTGTCAGCATATCCAAGCCATGGTTCAATGCAAATAAAAGGAGCTTGACTTTTGGTCCAAATCCCCAATGAGGGAAAGTCATTGTATTGTACTTTTAAAAACGGAATCTTATTCTCAGCAATGGTAACCGATTTAGATTTTATAGTTTTAAAAATTAAAGCGTCATTTTCAAATAAGGAATACGTTAAAGGCATACTATTATTTTCTAATGGTAAGGTATAAGTAGTATTTGAAATCAAGTCATTTTCGAGCTTTGAAACAACCAAATTCTCTGATTTTTCAAATTGCAATTCGAAGTTTTCAAAATCATTCGCTATTGCAAATGCGGGATGGGCTCCTATTGAAAATGGCATTGAAACGTCATTGTTATTGATAACTTTAAAGCTTATTTTTAAAACAGAATTGATTAACGTATAACTAATTTGTAATTCAAATTGGAAAGGATATTTTTCTAGTGTAACTGTAGATTGTTGTATTGAGAAAACGACTGTAGAATCTGTTTTTTTAATAACATCAAAATCCATTTCCCTAGCAAATCCATGTCTTGGCAAATTATAAACCACATTGTTGTAACAATAACTATTGTTTTTTAAACTACCTACAATTGGAAATAAAATAGGAGAGTGCTTGCCCCAATAATTTGGATTTCCTTCCCAAATATACTCTCGATTGGATTTGTTTTTTAATGAAATTAATTCTGCTCCAAAGGTGTTTATTGTCGCAGTAAGTTCCGAATTGGATAAGATGATTTTCAATGTTATTATTTTTTGGCAAAAATAGTATTTCTAAAATTCAAACAAGTGAAACTTTCATTAATTTATGTTAAATATATTTTTATTTGAAGAAAAAATAGCAACTTTGAAATTCGAATTTTTTTTGGTATTGTTCCCCTTTTTTTAACAATAAAAAAAATAGTTCGTCTCCAACTAAAAATTTAATTAAATGAAAAAAAAAATTACTAAAGCGATATTGTTTTCCGCTTTGTTTTTCGGATCAGTAGTTGCATTTGCTCAGCAAACTCCTGCAACTGAAACTAAAAAAGTTTCAAATTATAGTTATGTTGAAGCTTTTGCTCCAAATTTCTATACTAAAAATGGAACAGCAACTCGTTCAGCAAGTGGACAACCCGGTGAGAAATATTGGCAAAACAGAGCCGATTACCAATTAACAGCCAGTTTAAATGACAAAACAAGTGAAATTACAGGTTCAGAAACCTTGACTTACACTAATAATAGCCCAGATAAATTGTCATTCCTTTGGATGAATGTAGATCAGAATTTATTCAAAAATGATTCTCGAGGAAATGCTGTAATTCCTGTAAACGGAAGTCGTAACGGAGCAAGAGGAGAAAAATTTGACGGAGGTCATAAAATTAAGTCGGTAAAAGTGATAACCAATGTTGGTGGAAAAGTAGTTGAAAAAGACGCCAAATTTGAAATCAACGACACTAGAATGAAAATTTCACTTCCACAAGATTTGAATGCAAACGGTGCGTCGGTTAAAGTTAAAATAGAGTTTTCTTACATTTCTCCAAAATATGGTTCAGATAGAACAGGAGTTTTAGATACTAAAAACGGCAAAGTCTTTACCATTGCACAATGGTATCCTAGAATGTGTGTTTATGACGATGTAAGAGGTTGGAACACATTGCCTTATCAAGGAGCTGGAGAGTTTTATTTAGAATACGGTGACTTTGATGTGAATATTACTGCGCCTTCAAATCATGTAGTAGTTTGTTCAGGAGAATTGGTAAATGCCAATGAAGTTTATTCTGTTAAACAACAAAAATTATGGGCTGCTGCTGCAAATAGTGATAAAACGATCCTAATTCGTTCTGCTGATGATGTTGCTGATGCGATTTTAAAACCATTAGCAAAACCAACATTAACATGGCATTTTAAAATTAAAAATTCTAGAGACGTTTCTTTTGCTTCCTCTGCTGCATTTATTATAGACGCAGCAAAAATCAATTTACCAAGTGGTAAAAAATCACTCGCTATTTCGGCATATCCAGTGGAATGCGAAGGCGATTCAGCATGGGGACGCTCGACAGAATATACCAAAACTTCTATTGAAAATTACTCCAAAAGATGGTTTGAATATCCTTATCCAGCGGCCACAAACGTAGCCGGAAATGAAGGTGGAATGGAATACCCTGGGATTGTTTTCTGTGGATGGGAATCTAAAGGGGAAGAATTATGGGGCGTAACCGATCACGAATTTGGACACATTTGGTTCCCAATGATTGTGGGTTCAAATGAAAGATTATTCGCTTGGATGGACGAAGGATTCAACACATTTATCAATTCGTTAAGTTCTGTTGATTTCAATAACGGTGAATATAAATCGCCTGTAGCTGATATGCATCAAATGTCGGAAGCGTTTACAAGACCTTCTATTGAGCCAGTATTTACTGCTCCTGATTGTTTTAAAGAAAGGAATATGGGAATGTTAGCCTACTACAAGCCTTCTGCAGGATTGGTGATGTTAAGAGAGCAAATTTTAGGTAAAGAACGTTTTGACAATGCATTTAAAACCTATGTTGCAAGATGGGCTTTCAAACACCCAACTCCAGATGATTTCTTTAGAACAATTGAAAACGTTGCTGGTGAAGATTTAAATTGGTTTTGGAGAGGTTGGTTTATTAATAACTGGCGTTTTGACCAAGGAATTACCAAAGTTAAATATGTGAAAAACAATCCAAAACTAGGCGTAGTTATTTCAATAGAAAATCTAGAAAAAATGCCACTTCCTGTTGTTTTAGATATTAAATTCAAAAGTGGTGCTGTAAAAAGAGTGAATTTACCTGTTGAAATTTGGCAAAAAAATACAGAATGGTCATTTAAATATGATTCTACTGAAGAACTTGATACCATTATTTTAGACCCAGATCATGTTTTTCCTGATGTAAATAGTGCAAATAATACATGGACTCCAGCTGCTGGTGAATTAGAAAAAGATGTAATTTTAGATGCTTATTTTGGAAGTTATTCAAGTGCAATGATTCCTGTTAAAATTGTTATTTCTGAAGAAGAAGGTTCGCTTGTTGCTAAAGCTACAGGTCAACCTAGTATTCCTCTCGAAAATGTTGGGAAAGATAAATTTTCTTTTGATCAAGCAGGTATAACAATCCAATTTAATGAAGCTAAAACAGAATTAAATTTAATGATTAACGGTCAAACCTTCTTATTTACAAAAGACAAATAAGATTTATTTTATTGATTCAAATAGAAACACCAACAGAGAAGTTGGTGTTTTTTTTATCTCTTAAGCTGGAATTTGCTGACTTAAACAATGTAGCGTTCCAAATCCCCATATTAAATCAATAGCACTAATTCCTATAATTTCTCGATCTGGAAAACAATCAGCGAGAATATTCAAAGCGATTCGATCTTTAGAATCGTTGAAAGTTGGCACTAACACGCATTTATTTAAAATTAAAAAGTTAGCATAGCTTGCAGGTAAGACAATCCCGTCAAAATAAATTCTTTTTGGCATTGGTAATTCCACAATGTTTAATGGTTTTCCATTTTCTAATTTTGCGTTTTGCAGCCTTTTTAAATTGTCTTGTAACGGTTTATAATTGTTGTCTTTTTTATCAGATTCTACAATAGTTACCACCGTATTTTCATTTACGAAACGACACAAATCATCAATATGACCATGAGTATCATCGCCTTCAATTCCGTTTCCTAGCCAAATAACATTGGTAATTCCAAGGTATTCTTTGAAAACAGCTTCGTAATCTTCTTTGGTAAAATTTGGATTTCTAACTTGAATAGTAGGGTGCATTAAGCACTCTTCTGAGGTTATCAGTGTTCCTTTTCCGTTGGTTTCAATCGCGCCACCTTCTACAATAACCGGTTTTCCTTTGAAAGTAACTTGTTGTACAGGAATGTCTAAAAATTTTGCCACCATCCTCGGAACCCATTTGTCCAATTGATAATTGTTGTATTTTGCCCAACCATTAAAATTAAAGTCCAATGCTTCCTTTTTAGTACCATTTTTTACAATAATTGGACCGGAATCGCGCATCCAACTCCTATTGGTTTTATGGATTATAAATGAAACTGCTTTAATATTAACTTCAGCAATTTCAAGCATTCCAGTAACTTTCGTTTTTAGTTTTTCATCGGCAACAACCAAAACAACCTCTTCAAATGGGGTTACTTTTTTGATGAATTCTACAAACGCCCATTGAATCGCCTCGTATTTTCCAGGCCAATCGTTACCGTTATGTGGAAAACAAAGTAAAATGCCTTGTTGCTTTTCCCATTCTGCAGGAAATCGTCTTGAATTTGTCATTATTCTATGGCTCTTTTAGTAAGGTCTTCAAAAGCATCAATTCTTCTGTCACGTAAAAAAGGCCAATTCTGACGTACATTTTCTTGTAAGTCTAAATCGACTTCTGCAATCAAAATTTCTTCTTTATCGTGTGAGGCTTGCGCCAATATTTCTCCTTGTGGTCCAACTATAAATGAGGATCCCCAAAATTCAATTCCCGAAGTATTTGGTAAATATTGTTCCAAACCAATTCTGTTGGCTGCAGCAACATAAACCCCATTTGCAACAGCGTGACCTTTCATCACATTCATCCATGCGCCATGTTGGTTTTCACCATATTGCTCTTTTTCCATTGGATGCCAACCAATAGCTGTTGGATAAAACAACACTTCAGCACCTTGCAAAGCCGTTAAACGAGCTGCTTCAGGAAACCATTGGTCCCAACAAATTAGTGTTCCAATTTTTCCTTTATTGGTTGGAAAAGCTTTGAAACCTAAATCGCCAGGGGTGAAGTAAAATTTTTCATAAAAATGTGGATCATCTGGAATGTGCATTTTTCGGTACAATCCAGCTTCCGATCCATCGGTATCAATAATGTAAGCACTATTGTGGTATATTCCCGCCATTCTTTTTTCGAAAAACGGAACAATAATAACCACACCCAACTCTTTCGCTAATTCGCTAAAAGCGATAAATGAAGTACTGTAAAGCGGTTCTGCTAAAGCAAAATTATCGACATCTTCACTTTGACAAAAATAATGACTACTATACAATTCAGGTAACGAGATCACTTCGGCACCCCTATTTGCGGCCTCACGAACCCAAGACAAACATTTTTTCAGGTTGTTCTCGGCAACATCGTTCAAGTTTAATTGTACAACCGCTATTTTGTATTTGTTATTTGCCATAGCTAAAATTTTTAGACTGCAAAAATAGTTATTTTTATAAATAGTACTTAAAAAAATATGTCGAAAGTCAAAAGTGTTAAAGTTGAAAGAAGCAACAGATTTAATTGTTTTCTAAGTTATTCACAGATTTTCTTAGCGTTCTTTGAGGAAACCCTTGTGCTCTTTGCGGTTTAATTTTAACTTCTAAACATGTTTCAGCATCTTTATTACCACAAACTACACCCTAATCAAACTAATTTAGATAACTTTGTAAACTTACCATTCATATGAATAACTTATGAGTATTTTTAATTCCATTTTCGGGGAGTCAAAACCAATTTCTATTCCAACAACTATAAACTGGATTCCAATGCAGGATTTGGGTCAAATAGAAGAAATTATTGCGCTTTCTGAGCAAATGCCGGTTATTATATTCAAACACAGTACGCGTTGTAGTATCAGTAGAATGGCCTTGAAGAATTTTGAAAGCGAATACGATTTAGGCGAAAGTGTTGCAGCTTATTTTCTCGATTTAATTTCTTTTAGGGAGGTTTCCAATGAAGTTGCCTCTCGTTTTAATGTGGTACATCAATCGCCTCAATTAGTGTTAATAGTAGGAGGAAAGTCGGTTTATAATGTTTCCCACAGTTCTATCGACGCCCAAGAATTAAAATCAAAAATACAATAGGTTGAATAGGACTAACTATATTCTGAATACTGAGTTTAAAGGAATCGTTTATAGCGAAAATGAAATTAGTTACAAAGAATATGAAAACTGCACTTTTATAGATTGTAATTTCACCAATTGCATTTTCCTAGCCGCCAGTTTTATCGATTGTAAGTTTATGAATTGCAATTTTAATGGTGCTAAAATCAACCATACTTCCATGAGAACGGTTTATTTTAATAAGTGTAAAATTAGCGACGTGAATTTCGCCATGATAGACAAATTTATCTTTGAAATCCATTTTAAAGATTGCGTTTTAGATTTTTCAAAGTTTTATGCTTTGAAGTTAAAAGGAACTACATTTATTAATACAAGCCTTGTAGCCGTTGACTTTATGGCGGCCGATTTAAGTGATGTAGTGTTTGAAAATTGTGATTTGTACCGAAGTGAATTTGATAAAACCAACGCTTCCAAAACCAATTTTAAAACCAGTTTCAACTACACGATTAATCCGGAGAGTACCAAAATTAAGAAAGCTGTTTTTTCTTTAGAAGGGGTAAAAGGATTGCTTTACAAATACGATATTATCGTAAAATAGTTAGCTGAGTTTTTTCAACATTTTGAAATCTTCCATAAGAAAGCCAAAATCCAATTCGATATCTTCTTCACCAATACACTCAAAACCTATTTTAGTATAAAAATTAAAGGCTTTATTGTAGCGATTAACATTCAGTGAAATTGCGTGGTGATTTAGTTGGCGCGCTATTTTTTCAATTTCAGAAATTAGTAATTTTCCCACGCCTTTTCCCTGTGTTTCAGGAAGTAGGTAAATTTTGTGTAAACGAACAATTTTCTCCTCTAAATAATTAGACTCGTAGGACGCAAAGCCAAGGCAATTTTCATTTTCTTTTGCCAATAAAAAACGATGGTTTTTATTGGTTAAATTATCATTTAGAGTCGCATCACTGTAGAATTTTTCTAACATGTAATCCAATTGCGTTTTTGAAATAAAGGAGCCATAGGCTACAGGCCAGGTTATTTGAGCAATTTCTCGTATTGTTTTAAAATCTGATGAATTGGCTTCAGAAATTACTATCATTTATGGAAATGGTATAAAATTTATCCGTGCATGGTTTCGCGTTTTCCATAATTTTCAATTATAGAAGCTTCAAATTCAAGCCATTCGCGCCATCTTTTTTCAACGTCAATCCCTTGACCATATTTTCTGGCATAGGTAATAAAAGTAGTATAATGTCCGGCTTCGCTTTCCATTAAATCTCTATAGAAACTGGATAATTCTTCATCTTTAATGTTCTCAGAAAGTACTTTGAAACGTTCGCAACTTCTGGCTTCAATCATTGCTGAAAACAACATGCGTTCCACAAAACCAGAGACACGACTTCCAGTATTGCTTTTCTTCATGTATTGCGCTAATTCGCCCACATATTCATCTTTGCGTTCTCTAGCAAGTGTCAAACCGCGTTTTTTGATAATATTATGAACCATTTCAAAGTGCTCGATTTCCTCTTTGGCCAAAGCCAACATATCCGAAACTAAATCAGGATATTCAGAATTGATAGTGATAATTGTAATTGCGTTGGATGCTGCTTTTTGCTCACACCAAGCGTGGTCAGAAAGGATTTCTTCGATATTGGTTTCCACAATATTCACCCATCTTGGATCGGTAGGTAATTTCAATCTTAAAACTGACATATAGTTTAGTTTAAAGTTTAAGGTTCAAAGTTTATACGATAAACCTTAAACATCAATCTATTTTTATTAGAATACAAACATTGCTCTTTCGCCCATCATTTCATTCACTTCGTCTGCAACTTGCTCAATTACAGCTTCGTCAGCATGATTCATTAAAACTCTGTCGATCAATTCAACGATAGTTTCCATGTCACTTTCAATTAATCCACGAGTGGTAATTGCCGGAGTTCCAACTCTAATTCCAGAAGTAATAAAAGGGGATTTATCATCAAATGGGACCATGTTTTTATTTACGGTAATTTCTGCTTTAACTAATGCGTTCTCCGCTTCTTTACCCGTAATATTTTTATTTCTAAGGTCAATTAACATCATATGATTGTCGGTTCCACCAGAAATTAAATCGTAACCTCTTTTTACAAATGCATCTGCCATTGCTTTGGCATTTTTTTGAACCTGAAGTGTATATCTGAAAAATTCATCGGTTAAAGCTTCACCAAATGCAACTGCTTTTGCAGCAATAATGTGCATTAACGGACCACCCTGATTTCCTGGGAATACAGCTAAATCTAATAACGAGGACATCATTCTGATTTCTCCTTTTGGAGTAGTTAAACCAAATGGATTTTCAAAATCTTTACCCATTAAAATCAATCCGCCTCTAGGACCGCGAAGGGTTTTGTGTGTTGTAGTAGTCACAATATGACAATGAGGAATTGGATCGTTCATTAAACCTTTTGCAATTAAACCAGCAGGATGAGAAATATCAGCTAATAAGAGGGCTCCAACGCTATCTGCGATTTTTCTAAAACGCTCAAAATCCATGTCACGGCAATAAGCTGAAGCTCCTGCGATGATTAATTTTGGTTGCTCTTTAATTGCAATTTCTTGAATTTTATCATAATCAAAACGGCCAGTTTCTTTTTCAACACCATAAAAAGAAGGAGTGTATAAACGTCCAGAAAAATTGACAGGAGAACCGTGTGTTAAATGCCCACCATGAGACAAATCGAAACCTAAAATTTTATCACCAGGTTTCAAACAAGCGTGAAAAACTGCCGTATTTGCTTGTGATCCTGAGTGTGGTTGAACGTTTGCATATGCTGCACCAAAAAGTGCTTTTGCTCTGTCAATAGCAATTTGCTCTACTACATCTACTACTTCGCAACCGCCATAATATCTTTTTCCAGGATATCCTTCAGCATACTTATTGGTTAAACAAGAACCGGCTGCTTCCATTACTTGGTCACTTACAAAATTCTCTGATGCGATAAGCTCAATTCCGTGAATTTGTCTTTCTTGTTCTTCTAAAATTAGGTCGAAAATTTCGTTGTCGTGTTGCATTTTATAGTAGTTGTTAAATTTAACGCAAATTTACTAAAAAAAGGTTTGTATAAATTCCAGTTTATGATATATTTGGTACATATTTTTCAACAAACTAATCAACATAAAGATGCCGATAACAGCAAACGATCCTAATAGAAAATCATGGTTGGAAGTAGCCGATGACAGTGATTTTCCAATTCAAAACATTCCATTTGGAGTTTTCTTAACCCGTGAAAATGTAGTAACTGTGGGAACTAGAATTGGTAATTTCGCGATAGATTTAGGCGCTCTACAGCAATTAAATTACTTTGAAGATATTGAATTGACTGACGATATGTTCATGCAGGACACGCTCAATGATTTTATATCAGATGGAAAAAAAACATGGCGATTGGTTCGAAATAGAATTGCAGAGATATTTGATGCTAAAAATCCAAAGTTACGAGATAACGACAAGCATAAAAAAGTTATTATTTTTAATATTGAAGAAGTTGAAATGCAATTGCCAGTTTTAATTGGTGATTATACCGATTTTTATTCAAGTAAAGAACATGCTACTAATGTTGGAATGATGTTCCGTGATCCCGAAAATGCATTATTACCGAATTGGTTGCATTTACCTGTTGGGTATCATGGTCGAAGTTCTTCAATAATTCCTTCTGGAATTCCGGTTCATCGCCCAATGGGACAAACATTGCCAGCAGGGGAAACTTCTCCAGTTTTTGGACCTTCAAGACTGATAGATTTTGAATTAGAAACCGCTTTTATTACTACCGATGTAAATGTAATGGGGGAGAATATTCCTATTCATGAAGCCGAGGATTATATTTTTGGAATGGTTTTATTGAATGATTGGAGCGCTCGTGACATTCAAAAATGGGAGTATGTTCCACTAGGACCGTTTTTAGCGAAGAATTTTGCATCTTCAATTTCTCCTTGGATTGTTACTATGGACGCTTTAGAACCTTTTAGAACTAAGAGTCCAAAGCAAGAACCAACGCCATTAACGTATTTACAGCAAAAAGGCAAAAACGCATTTGATATCAATTTGGAAGTGGCAATCCAACCCGAAAAAGGGGAGCCGACGGTGGTTTCCAAAACCAATTTCAAATACATGTATTGGACCATGAGTCAGCAGTTAGCCCACCATACTTCTAATGGATGTCGAGTAAATTCAGGAGACATGATGGGATCGGGAACTATTTCAGGACCTACGCCAGATAGTTTTGGATCAATGTTAGAATTGACTTGGGGTGGAAAAAATCCAATTATTTTAAAAGACGGAACGGAACGTAAATTTATCAACGATTATGATACTGTAATTATGAAAGGTTTCTGTCAAAATTCTCATGTTCGAATTGGTTTTGGGGAAGTTTCTAGTCAGTTGTTGCCGACATTTGTAAGAAAGTAAACTATCTAAAATAATAGTTTGTTCGTTTTCGGTAGTTTTTAATAAATATCAATTGAAATTATTAGGTCAATTCCTAGCCCCGATAGCAGCGGCATCCTCTTGTGGCGGTTTTCGCCACGAGAGATATAGCGAATAGCGGGTGGTAAAGTGAGTGCAACTAATAACGATTTGCTTCAAAAAAAAAACCTTACAAACATAGTTTATAAGGGTTTTTGTGACCTTGACTGGATTCAAACCAGTAACCTCTTGAGCCGTAATCAAGTGCGCTATTCAGTTGCGCCACAAGGCCATTTTGTGGGTGCAAATAT
>Ga0114975_10001275_pt1 | contig 18072 bp, 17 predicted proteins | sample S_130626_EF_Meta_FD_87031 | JGI IMG/M metagenome (GOLD analysis project Ga0114975, IMG submission 87031) | Freshwater microbial communities from Lake Simoncouche, Canada to study carbon cycling - S_130626_EF_MetaG | ecosystem: Environmental > Aquatic > Freshwater > Lake | place: Lake...
CCTCCATCTCGCCGCCGCTGCATATATGCTCACAACTCATTTATTGACTGCATACCACACTATATAACACACTCATATCTCGGCTCTGCTGCATATATGCAGTGTATATACCAAGTAATGCATACCATTTTAGATGCAGTGTATGTATACCGGCGAATACTGCATTATACTGCATATATGCAGTGGATAATATATGACTATGATAATAATGTATATATCGAGTGGTATTATAGTATTATATATTCAGCAGCATAATTGCAGTGACAATATTGTATAAATTATTTTAGTATGGTAACACCAAGCGACCGAACCGGCCCCCGGGCCCGCCCGAAGGGCGGAATCTCTCAATCATGCAGTTGCCAATTGGCAAAAAAATCGTTTGTATATATTATAGTTGAGAGATTTTTACTATATACCTAAATATCTGGTATTTGTAATTACAAATAAAAATACAAAGTGTAGAATTGTATTTACATTTCATAATTATTACTGCATTTATCGTGTTAATATAATATATTTAGGTATATTATATTATATTATGCCTCGACATAAATATTCCTACTATACAAAATATTACGACTCTGACTATTCTGACCACTCTGATTGTGATGAAAAACGAGAGAAAAAATGTAACTGTGATAAATGCTATAAAAAAAGAAGTGAAAAATCTTCATCAAGCAGTTCTGAGAAGCAAGAAAAACAATGTAAGTGTGATAAATGCTATAAATCCAATAAATGTGAGAAAAATGAGAGAAAGTGCAAATGCTCTCGTTGCGAAAGTCCTGACAAATGTTGTAAAGACGATTCATGTGAAAAAGATGGTCAAACCATTGTAATGATTATCAATCCTCGATAATTACAATTGTATTTTTATAGTTACAGTTGTAATTTATGGCTGCATATATCGTCTGCAATATTTAGGCAAACTATATTTTTGCTGATAAATAATATCATTGTTATATTATAGACATATATAATTATATGCCAAAAAACGATTGTTACGATTCCGAAGAACAAGAAGAATGCTCCCGTAAAATTTATAAAAATTGTAGTAATACATCTCCTAAAAAAAAGTGTAAAATAGAGAATAGTTGCAAAGAATTCAAAAAATGTAGAGATGGGAAAGATGGAAAAGATGGGAGAAATGGACTTGATGGGAAAGATGGAAAAGACGGTGTAAATGGAAAGGATGGTAAATGTGGAAGAGATGGGAAAGATGGTCGTGACGGGAAAGACGGGGAGAATGGAAAAGATGGTGAAGATGGCAGAGATGGTCGTGACGGCAAAGATGGTAAAGACGGCAAAGATGGAGAGAATGGAAAAGATGGTGAAGATGGCAGAGATGGTAGAAATGGTAAGGACGGTGAAGATGGTAGAGATGGCAAGGATGGTAAAGAAGGAAAAGATGGTAAAGATGGAGAAGATGGTTGTGATGGAGAGGATGGATGTGATGGAAAAGATGGTAAAGACGGTTGCGACGGGTGTGATGGACCACCAGGTCCTCCTGGACCAAGGGGATATCATGGAAAAGACGGATGCGACGGTAAAGATGGATGTGATGGACCACCAGGTCCTCCCGGACCAAGGGGATATCATGGTAAAGATGGATGTGATGGGCCACCTGGACCACCTGGATGTTGTGGAGATGATGGTTCAACTGGTCCAACTGGACCTCAGGGATGTCACGGACCAACTGGATGTTGTGGAGATGATGGTTCAACTGGTCCAACCGGGTCCCAAGGTCCAACTGGTTCTCAAGGTGAATCTGGCTCCCAGGGTCCAACCGGGTCCCAAGGTGAATCTGGCTCCCAAGGTCCAACCGGTTCTCAAGGTGAATCTGGCTCCCAGGGTCCAACTGGCTCTATAGGCCCTACTGGTCCATCTAGCATATTAAATTTTGCAGATTTTTATGGATTAATGAGTGGTGTTTCTGGAGAAGATAATGATAATCCAGATTCAATTGACCCCGGTTCAGCTGTTCATTTTCCAAGACCTTCTGTAAATCCATATGGGTCAATACAAAGGTCCGCTGGTAGTCCATTTGAATTTTTATTACCTCCAAACTGTATTTTTGAAATCACTTTCCAAGTTACCGTTCAAAATACTGGTGAATTAGTTATTGTATTAAATGGTCAAGAACTATCACAAACCGTTGTTGGTAAATCTGGTGGTGGTTTTGTAGTTGGTATGTCTATTATTACAACACCATCCGGCAGCCAATCTACATTAAGTATTAATAATCCATCAACTGCTGTTGCCGGAGGAATTAAAATCGACGAAGCTACCGGAGCATTGTCACAGCCATTATCATGTCATTTGATTATTAAACAATTAGCATAAATTTATAACTCATATATGATTTCATATAATGTATTTTAGGCATTTGAAAATATAAAATAGAGAGAAATATCTCAACAATTATTATAATGAAAAACGAAATCATTCGTCGTCTTTATGAATTTAGATATTATATCTATGTGCTGGTATTTGTTTTGGTAATAAATATGGTATATGCATATGCAACGCGCTTCGAAAAAACCATAAAAATAAAAGAAACCAACGTATTTCGTGGAAAATATGGTATAAATACAGTTGCTGACACAGATGGAAATTTATATTCTGTTAAAAATTCTTTGTTTTATTTGTTCTTCAATAGCACCGAATTATATACAAGCTTTGATGTAGGAAATTCATATAAGATAACTGGATATGGTTATAGAATTCCAGTAATAAATGAATATCCTAATATTATTCGTGCAGAAAAAGTGTAATAAAATTTGATAAATATTTTGTATGTTTAGCAATTAAAATGCAAACAAGTTTGATAATATTATTTATATAAATAACTGCATATTTGTATAAATAGGGATTAAGAAAAAAGGCCTTTCAAGATTCATTTCCAGATTTTGATTTTGACATTTTTGACATTTTTAAAAATGTCAATTTTATAAAACCGGGTCTTAGAATTTGTCAAAAAAGGTGGTTGTGACTGAAATGCTTTGAAATGGAAAAATATATTTTTTGTATGACTGCATATTTTTTTTTATTATTTATGCGAAAAAGGATTTAGGCATTTTTTCTTGTAGCAGTATATACATTTAATTAATATAAATGCTACATAAAAAAATTAGACAACAATATATATGTGAACAATGTAACTTTATATGCAGTCACAAGAGTAATTATATGGTTCATTTATCTACCCAGAAGCATATTAACAAATTAAATGCTATACAAAAAAATGTGGATGACTATAAATGTCAATGTGGGTCTACCTATAAACATTCATCAAGTTATTATCGTCACGCAAAATCGTGCACCTATGTTAAACCTGATACAACCACCACAGAACCTATAACTCAAGAACCAGTGCATGTAGGAACCAAAGACACCGAAACCAATTGGATCGAAATCATACAAATGCTAATCAAAGAGAACCAAGAAATACGTAATGCTATGCTTATCCAAACAAATACAATGGTGGAACAACATAAAGCATTGACTGAGCAAAATAAAACATTGACGGAGATTGTCAAGAACCAACAGCCCTCTAATACCAATAGTCATAATACTAACTCACATAATAAGAATTACAATATTACTATGTTCCTTGCCGATAAATGCAAGGACGCCCAGAACATGAGTGAGTTCATTGAAGTTGTGAAATCAAAGGTTGATATGATGGAAATATATGAACACGGGTACGTAAATGGAATCTCCAAACTCTTTATCGAGGAATTAAAATCCATGGAAGTTACCGAACGTCCTCTTCATTGCACTGATGAACGCCGGAATACTTTCTATGTTCACAATAATGATTCTTGGAACAAAGATGATGACCTGAAAGATACCAAGAAAGCAATTAGTGATGTTAGTCAAACCAATTTACGACAATGTGTAGATTGGTCCAAGAATGTTCCAGAAGGGGATGCTGAAAGAGAAGACCATATAACAAAATCAATCCATATTTGCAAACAAGCATGCAGTGGGGATGATAAGAACAATGAAAAAATCATCAAGAATATTAGTAAAGAGATACCACTAAACAAACAAGTTATCAGTGATATATTGGTATAATATTGTATTTCATTTACACCTTTTCTCATTTAAAACGCCCATTTTATAGAGCAAAAAAATAAGAAAGCGTAAAATCAATAGGTGTACTTACCCATTTGAGGTTATTTATTTAACGCCGTTTGTCTTACTTAATCCTGTTTTTTTATTACCACAGGTGAAAGACGATGCTTGAATTTGAAATTCTACTTTTGAACCCCATTTTTATCTTTCAAATCTTTCCTAATAAACAACAAACAACAACTAATTCCGTCGGTTTGAATTTCCATATAATATTTTACTCTCTTGAATATATAAAATATTATATCTATAAGTCTTTATCCTATCTATCATATCTATAAGTCTTTATCCTATCTATCATATCTATAAGTCTTTATCCTATCTATCATATCTTTTACATCTTTTTCATCTTGTAACATTTTATTTGTACCCTGATTTTGATTTAGATTTATAAGATTTTTTCTGGTCAACCTCTTTTTCTTATGTGTTTTGTGTTTCGTTTTTTTACCACCTAAATATGAATAAAGATTAACTCCTTCTGGTAATTTTGATAAAGGTATTTGTGATGTAATTTTTACACTGGCAATATTTTTATTTTTTTCTATGAATTTATCACATTTCAAAACTAATCTATGTTTTAATTTTTTAAATTTCATATTTATTGCTTTGTATTTATCTTCTAATTCTTTTGTAAATTCTTTTGAATATTCTTCTTCCTTTTCATCTATAACTGTTATTTTAACAAATTCAAATTTCGGTAAATTATCACTTTCTAATAAAGGAACCTGATATACAGATATTGTCATACTATTCACGTTTTGTAAATTTGGTAAGGATATTAAAGGGTTATGCGCACAATTTAAAGTCAATCCTGTCATTGGAAGTGTGGGTATTGTTTTTAATTGATTATTACTACAATTTATCTTCCTAAGTCCATTAGGTAATTCAGGTAAAGATTCTAAAGAATTATTTTCACAATATAAAATATCAAGTCGTGAGGTATTTTTTTTAATTATAGGTAAATATGTTAATTTATTATTATAGCAGTGTAATTCAGTCACCGAATCAGGTAAAAATTTAGACTTAGTTAAAGTTGTTAAATAATTTATAGCACAATATAATTTGCTTATATTTTCAGGTAATAATGGTAATATTTTCACTACATTATCAGTGCAATCTAACGTGATAAGACTTTCAGGCAAAATATCCGGTAATTCTATCAACTTATTATATGTACACGATATTGTTTTACACATTTTCTCATTTAAAATACCCATTTTACATTTTTTTTCTTATATATTATTATAATAATGGATGAATTTAAAAAATATTTGCCAATTAATGATTCTAAATATTCAGATTTGATTTCAGAAGACGGATTAGATGGATACAAACTTGTTAATACTATGTCAGGAAATGTAACTCTTAACAAAGATACTAGAGTAATAAAACATTTAAGTGGTGAATCCAAAAGTGCAATAATTCTAGAATTAAATGAATTAATAGGAGGTAAACGAAGAACACGTAACATCCGAAAGAGTAAGAAATCAAGAAAGAGTCGAAGAAAATCAAGTCGTCGTCGTTAATTAAATTCGTTCATAAATTTCCTGAATATTTAGGAAATTTATGGTTCATATCAATCTCACTTTTTATGTTATATTATACTTATAGACGACTATAAATAAGTGTCAGGACTATAAACTTTCCGCTGTTAAATTATTACTTGGTAGAAGATATTTATAAAAATTTCATTTAAAATGGGCGTTTTAAATGAGAAAAGGTGTAAAAGCATTTATAGTTTGCACTATAGTGAACGAATACACTTTTTTTGATACCACATTGAATCTTGAAAAAAAGACCTTTCTAGATTCATTTCGAGATTTTCATTTTGGACATTTTTAAAAATGTCCATTTTATAAAAACGGGTCCTCAAATTTGCAAAAAAAGTGTTTGTGACCATAACGAGTGAGAATTTATTTTTCTATGAAAACTTTGTCACCAAAACTTTTTTGGGATTTATACTTTTTGGTTTATAAGATTTGGAAACAAAAAGTATAAAAAGTATAAGCGTTTTTATTTTTTAAAAATTGTTATCATAACTGATTTCCAATGAATCATTTATGAATTTCGAAATGACTGCGTTTTCAAAATGGAAACCAAATGGAAACCAAATGGAAAATAAATGGAAACCAAATGGAAACCAAATGGAAACCAAAAGTATTAAAAGCATTTTACTAGTCATTTATTACCATTGCAAAACTGCATTACTGCATATACGAGCAAAACATATACAACTGGTCATCGAATTTACCAAAACAGGTGATAGACGTTGAGATGCTTTAGAATCTAACATTATATTTTTTATGATTTGTTATTTAGGCATTTTTTAAATCTTAAAAAAATCATAAAACTATTTTGTGATAATATAATATAAATATAAGATTATTATAACATTTACAATGCCAAAAACTGAAATTGATTACTCAAATACTATTATTTACAAGATCACTTGCAAAGATCCTACCATAAAAGATGTCTATGTAGGTCATACTACTAATTTTGTGCAAAGAAAACATCATCATAAACAATCCTGTATAAATCCAAATTCACCAAATTATAAATACAAATTATATGAAACTATTCGAACTACCGGTGGATGGACCAATTGGAGTATGGAAATTATTAATATCTTTAACTGCAGAGATCATTATGAAGCAAGAATAAAAGAACAAGAATATTTTGTATTACTAAATGCAACCCTAAATAGTATTGAACCATTACCAAAGCCAAAAGAAGTGATCCAGCAAAATATATTTATTCAAGAACCAGCTACTACAAATATAGATATGAGCATACAAAACGATAAACATTACAAATGTCAATATTGCAATTATGTAACTGATATAAAACAAAATATAAACAAACACATGAGCACATCAAAACATAGTAAAAAAATAGAACCAGTAGAATCATCCAAATTTAAATGCAATATATGTAATAAAGAATATAAAAATCGTAGCGGATTATGGAAACATAATAAAACATGTATTGAAAGCCAGGATAATCGTCATCACAATAATAATAACGTAACAACCGAAAATGTGGAATTTAAAAATCCGGCAGTATCCACTGATATGATTATTGATTTTATAAAACAAAACAATGAATTAAAAAAGATGTTAATGGACCAAACAAATACAATGATTGAACAAAATAAAAAAATCATCGAATTGTCACAAAACAATCAAGTGATTAATAATACAACCAATAATCAAACAAACACGCAGTTCAATTTAAACTTATTTTTGAATGAGAAATGTAAAAATGCAATGAATTTAGTTGATTTCGTTGAAAATTTGAAAATAACATTTGATGATTTGGAGAATGTAGGCAATACTGGATATGTAAACGGTATTACCCAAATATTCATGAATGGATTGAAAAAATTAGATTTGTATACAAGACCGGTGCATTGCACCGATATCAAGAGAGACACATTGTATATTCGAGAGCAAAATGAATGGATCAAAGAAGACCCTGAATTGCAAAAAATAAAGGCCGCTATAAAAAAAATCGCTTTCAAAAATGTTCAGCAAATAAGCGCCTGGAATAATTTGCATCCAAATATGCAAATATTGGACTCGGACGAATTCAATATGGCATTCAATATTATGCAAGAATCGCTAGGTGGGCCGTTAGGCACCGATGTTGAAAAGAAAAACGACAAAATTGTCAAAAATATTGCCAAAAGTGTCTTTATCGACCGGCAAATGGTGGTGTAATTATTATATTACAACAAAATCATATAAAATATAAATCATATTGTATAAAATATAATATAATTTATATGAATAAATTATTGATAGAAGTTGGTGCATTTGACGGGGGTGATAGTTTAAGATATCATAGTAATGGTTACGATGTATATACATTCGAGCCAAATAAAAATACATTTCAAGAACTATATGAAAGAACAAAAGACATCAATAACTATACCGTTATAGAAAAAGCGGTTTGTTTAACTAATGGAAAAACTACATTTAATATTAGTAAACAAGGTGGCGCATCATCGATTTTACCATTTAGACCAGATGAGGAATTAATCAAGACCTGGAATGGTAGAATAGATGTACAATATTCTGGCGAATCATATGAAGTAAATACAACTCGCTTAGATACATTTATCGAAGAATATGGGTTACAAAATAGAACAATTGATTTTATTCATATAGATGCACAAGGTGTTGATTTAGATGTATTACAAAGTTTGGGTAAATATATTGAAAATGTAAAGGAGGGCGTAATAGAAACAGTGCTTTATGAAGAAAAAAGCATATATGTGTCTCAAACTAATAATGTTTTTGAAAACGTTAAGGCATTTTTAAAAGAGAATCATTTCGAAATAACACGTATTGAATCAAATGATTTGGAAAATTGTGAGTATAATGTATATTTTAGAAAACTATAAAATTATATTATTCATCATATTATATAATTTTATGAATTCTTCTTCGCTATATTCTGTTTCGGGATTAATTGATGACATTAGACGTTCGAATTCTTCTATCAATTCTTTTCCAGTAACCATTCCTTTACGATATCCATTGACATAGGTTGGTTTCTTTAGTTTACGAGTGATGACCGTTTCTTCATCGTTTGAATCGGTATCGCTTGTTGTATTCGAATCATCTACTATAGTAGTGTTTACCGGTTGAATTTCACTTGGTATTTCGTCTAATATAATATTATCTACCTGTATAATATTATCTACCGGTATTTCGTCTAATATAGTATTGTTTACCTGTATAATATTATCTACCGGTATTTCGTCTAATATAGTATTGTTTACCGGTTGAATTTCACTTGGTATTTCGTCTAATATAATATTATCTACCTGTATAATATTATCTACCGGTATAATATTATCTACCCGTGTTTGAACTGATGGTATTTCGCTTGAATTATTTACATTATATAATGCAGTATGTGATTTGAAATATTCCCATATATATTTGGCTTTTTCACATTTTATAAATTTAATCAACCGATTCAAATTTAATGGAATGCTGTCTCCATTATATTGATTTTTGTTTTCTTGAATTTTCATTATATTATCTTGTTCATTATCTAACGCCGAAAGTGGATAATAGAATAACGCAGACCGCGTATAATAATATTGATTCATCGATTCCCCGGTTCCGCGAGCAGATGATATTTTGACATCTGGCGGTTTAATACCACCAATCAATTGGTCATTTCGATATAAGAGTGTTTGTGATAAAAACTCACCATTATTACTACCTAAAAATCGGTCATCATAATCATGTGTGATTTCTCCAGCGCTCGGTAAACATGGATTTTGTTCATTGAAACGAGCCGCATCTTTTCTTGCTCCCATAATAAGATTATATTGACCAATATTTTTCCAATCACTTACACTAGAAGTAGTTATTTCAACCGCTTCTTTTGCATAACCTCTACCAAGCTTTTTTATTTCCATTTTTATACCATTTTCTTTTTCCCACACAAATTTATGTTCATTCGCCTTTTTATAATGTTTTATAATCTCACTTGTTTTTCCGCAATAATATTCTTGATCGTCAAATTGGAAATAATCATATTTATCTAATTGCTTTGTTTCATTTTGTTCGTTTATATACGATATATTTATGGCAAATTTACCAAATATAATAGATGGATTTTCAAGTGGATTTATATCATTCACTTGGGTATAGTCAAAGAATGATTCCAATACCGTTTTAGTATCTGTATTGCACTTGATTTTTACAGTGGTTCCGCTATTATATGACCTTTCATTATTGAATATATTTATTTCATTTTCATCCATATTTCGTATTTTTATCATTCCATTATATTTTTGTTGTTTATACATTTCATCCCATGGAACTTGAGCACATAAATAATCGCCCTCTTCTGTTTTTGTATATACATCCACATGTGTTTTTTGTCCCAAAATAATCATAGCTGCTTTTTCTCCCAAACCAGAAACACCTAATGATTTATCAGTAGAATGGTTCGACCCATATATATCGAACATACGTTTTAGTCCATATTTATTCATACCAATGCCGTCATCAATGATATGAATATACACCCCGTCATATTTGAATGTCAAATGATTCGATTTTGCGTCGATAGAATTTGCTATAATCTCCATAAAACATTGTTGAATTGTAAATCCTTTTTTGTATATTCCGCCCAATATTCCAGCTTCGGATATAGAACCTATGATGTCTTCATTTACTTGTTCAATGGTGATGTTGTCGCTCATATTTGGTTTGGATGTTTTATTGTTTTGTTGTTTTGTTGTTTTACAATATTATCTGCAAACATCCTTTCAATTTTCTACTTTTACAATTTCATTTACTAATTTTGTTTGTATTTTGATTTTACTTGGATTTGGACCATCTTCCAATGTTCCCGATTTCCATCGAATATTTTTTATCTCTAATGCTCCCGCTTTTGTTTTTGGTTTCATGTATTGGTCCTCTTTCAAAAAAGAACATAATATATCTTTGAAGGAATTGCAATCCATATCTCCTATATTTTCATTTTCTCTCTTGAATTGGGTCCAAATCGCGGTAGATTTCATGCTCTCTCCCGAATCCGTCTCTGCTATTTTAGAATTCCACCATTCAACAACGATACCGAAATAATTGTCGGCCAACTTATTGGTTTCATTATTCAATATATCCCGGATATATTCATCATTTTTATCAAAATTACTACGCAATTGTGAGAGAATTGTCTCTCGTTCTCTACCGTTTTTAATCATTTTTTGTGCAATTTCTCTCACTTTCAATTCTTGCTCTCGTAATTTATTTATTTCTCTATTGTCACATTCATCATTCACCATGATTCCGTAGAGAATTTTACAACAATACCAGACCGCTCTCAATATTTCTCCCGGCTCCTCGTATTTCAAGAGAGAATTTATATAACAAATACATTTATTTTCGGTCAACCATTCAAACATGAAAGGGGCTTTATCAAATTTATCAATCATAGTATCGAGAGAAACTAACCAGGCAAAGTGAATATGTTCATTTTTCTTCAAATCACGTTTGATTTTGTCCCGGGACGTGCTATTCACTTTATTGGAATATAATTTAGAATCCGCCAATATAGTGAAATCTTTGAATTTCAAGTGGAAATCGCCCTGGCCTCCTATATTATGCACATCGGCCAATTCAAATGAATCAAAATCGCGAAACGCCGCGCTCGCGATTTCTTTAAACTGGTGTTCTCCCTGTTTGCCGATACTTACGACTGATTTTTTTTGAGTAAGAATATCGATTTTTTCGAGAGCTTTGTCAAACGTCTGTTTATAATATTCATTTTGTTTATCTTTTTCATGTAATATGGTCTTCATGCTCTCTAATTCGTGGTGAATTATCTTGACTGCCTCCTCATTTATTTTAGAATTCAATTCTTTTTCGCCCTCTTTTTGTTTATGCAATTCCTTTTCTAATTCTATAATACGATTCTGCATATGTTCGCGTTCTTTCATTTGAGAGGATTGAATAAATTCGAAATTTTCTTGTTGAATAGAGAGACGTTTACCGATTTGTTTTTCTATAGAATCCTCTTTTATTTTCAAATCCATTTCTAATATATTGACCTTTGTTTGTAAGTCATCGATGATTCCTTTCATTTCACTTCGAATCTTTGAATAAATTTCATCATTGGTGAGAGAATGGATACTATTTTTCGCGGAAATGAGGGTATTATATCCCGTTTTAATTAAGAGAATTGTCTCTTGGGGAGTGAATGAATATAGTTCTTCGGGTAAACACTCATTGATTGGTATATATAATTGTATTTGTTTTACCGTGCTCTCCATTTTTACAGATATATAGAGAATTATCTCTATGTATTTTACAAATTTCATTTTCACACTTGTATTTTTGTAAAATAGTGATTTTTGTGATTTTACAAATAGTAATTGTAATACAATTGTAATTTTGTAATTACAGTTGTATTTTACTGGGGGATTTGAGTTTTTAAATGAGAAATTTCGGCATCCTTTCCTTGCAGAATAATTTTGAATTGGTCATTTTCTCCGTGTTTTTGAGAGATATCATGGTTTAATCTCCCAATTTCTTCATCTTTTTGAGAGATTATATTTTGAAAATGGGAAAATTCTCCGTGTTTTTGAGAGACATCGTAGTTCAATCTCCCAATTTCTTCATCTTTTTGAGAGATTATATTTTGTAAATTTGTAAATTCTCCGTGTTTTTGAGAGATTTCATAGTTCAATCTCTCAATCTCTCGATGTTTTTCATGTGTTTGTTGATTGAATATACTGATTTCTCTATCTCTTTCATTTAATATACTATTCAACCTCCCAATTTCTCCTTGTTTTTGAGAGATATCATTGTTCAATCTCCCGAATTCTTCATCTTTTTGGGAGATTGTATTTTGAAAATGGGAAAATTCTCCCTGTTTTTGGGAGATTTCATGGTTCAATCTCTCAATTTCTCTAGAAAATCCATCTATTTTTTGTTCATTCTCTATATTTTTATTTTTGATTGATTCGGTTTCTTGGCCATGGGTCCTAAGCATTTCTATTTCGGTATATTGCTCTTGAATTACATTTCTCAAATTATCTATATTTGTATCGTCCATAGAGAATAATGTTCGAGAGCAATCGTATATGTTTCTTGAATTTGCCACTCTTAATTTGTTCAATTCTTCTTGCATATCAGTAACCATTTGTAACAATTGGTTGGCTTTTAATTTCACACAATAATTTTCATATGATAGAGTATTTATGATTTGGTTTTTATTCATTTCGAATATATATAGTTTTGATTTATAAAAAAATACAAATTTTACCGAATAATATTTCTAAATACAGCATAACCGCTGTAAAATCGAATTACTAATTCACAATTATGATTACAAGAGTTACAGTTGTATTTTTTGTGTCACAAATTTCACAAACTATTTTACAAATTCGTTACCATATATGCAGCCATTATATTTAGGAAAAACTTTCTAAATTTTTTCTTTTACTAGTATATAGATATTATAATGTCTACTCCGCCTACAATGCCCGTCCCTCCATATCAGCAATTCCAAAGCTTTTATCCAGCAGGAAATCCTTATTCCATCGACCCTGCTCAAATACTTTCAAATAACATCTACGAATCAACAAACCGTATCAATGCGAATCTTAATGAGTCGCAAAGATTTCTTACCAGTGAAATCGCTGGTGTAAACAAAAACGTCTACGATACTATTGCACAAAACGCTGTTGCAATTGAGAGAACCGCCGCAAATGGCATGTCTACTACCGAGCGCACTGCCGGACAAGTCAGCGCAGCCGTTGAACGCAGTGCAGGACAAGTAGGGTCATCCGTTGAACGCAATGGGGGCCAAATTATGAGCGCGATTGAGCGTGTCGCTGGCGAAGGTCGTTTGACCACAACCGTCGCTGATGCTGCCAGTCGTCAAGCCGCTAACGACAGTGCTCGTGATATTTTAAGAGCCGTCGATAGAGTCGGCAGCGATGCAATTGGAACCACTAAAGAGGGGTTCGGTAGTGTATTAACATCCGTTGAACGTAATGCAGGTGAAAGTCGTGTTCAAACCGTAGCCATGAATGGGCAACTCTCACAAGTATTGACCGATGTGCGTCACAGTGTGTTAAATGACGTGAATCGCGGTGTGAGTGAAGTTCTTGCCGCAAATCAACAATCACTTAATGTTTTGACCAAGCACGTCACTGATGGTGCATGGGAAAGTCGCAGTGCAATGGCTTCCGGTTTCCAAAACCTTTCTGAAGAACATTTGAGAACCAAAGCCGAATTGGCACAACAAGCATCGACTTACTATGCATCTTCGCTTTTAGAGGGACAAAAGAATCAAGCATTACTTGCTCAACAAGCATCTACTCATTATGCAACCTATCTATTAGAAGAGCAAAAATCAACTGCCCTTCTTGCCAACAAACAAGATAACCACTTCGCAGCTTTGTTGAGTAAGCAGGACAATCACTTCGCAGCATTATTATTAGAACAACAAAAATCAAAAGAATGTATTACTCTTCAATTACAAGAAGCCAAATACGAAGCACTTAAGAACAAATGTGATTTATCCAAAGAAATGGGTGAATGCTGTTGCGAGATTAAACAAAAGATTGACCAAAGAAGTCAAGATGTTATTAACACCGTTGATACTCTTGACCGTAACAGATTACGCGATGAAGTAAATACTATTTCGAACGAAAACACCATTCTAAAATTACTTGACTATGGTGACCGTGGTTATGGAAGAGGAAGAGGAAGACATTCTCGTTCTCGTTCTCCTAGACGAAGATCAGATTCTAGAGACCATTGAAGACGCGGATCTGAAGATGATTCTATATGTAGTAAAGTAAGTTCATCTCATCATGATTCGAGCGATAGCGAATCTAGTGAATCTAGTGAATCTAGCGAATCTAGCGAATCTGGTGGAAGTGCAGAATTAAATTGTTCAATAAAGTCATATATAAAACATCTATTGAAACGAGTCCGCGGACCTACCGGTCCAAGAGGTAGAGATGGTCATACAGGTCCAACTGGGCCAAGGGGGTCAACGGGTCCAATTGGTCATACCGGTCCAACTGGTCAAACGGGTCCAATTGGTCATACCGGTCCAACTGGTCAAACGGGTCCAACTGGCCAAACAGGTCCAACTGGCCAAACGGGTCCTACTGGCCAAACTGGTCCAAGTGGTTCAACGGGTCCTACTGGCCAAACTGGTCAAACTGGTGCAACGGGTCAAACTGGTTCAACTGGTGAAACTGGTCCAAGTGGTTCAACTGGTTCAACGGGTTCAACGGGTCAAACTGGTTCAACTGGTTCAACGGGTCCTACGGGTGAAACTGGTTCAACTGGTTCAACGGGTTCAACGGGTTCAACGGGTGAAACTGGCCAAACTGGTCAAACTGGCCAAACTGGTTCAACGGGCCAAACTGGTCAAACTGGTGCAACGGGTCAAACTGGTTCAACTGGTTCAACGGGTGAAACTGGCCAAACTGGTTCAACTGGTCAAACTGGCGAAATTGGTCCTACAGGCCAAACTGGTCCAAGTGGTTCAACGGGTCCTACTGGCCAAACTGGTCAAACTGGTTCAACTGGTCCAAGTGGTTCAACGGGTGAAACTGGTTCAACTGGTCAAACTGGTTCAACTGGTCCAAGTGGTTCAACTGGTGCAACGGGTTCAACGGGTCAAACGGGTTCAACAGGCCAAACTGGTTCAACGGGTTCAACGGGTGCAATAGGTCCAACGGGTCCTACCGGTGAAACGGGTCCAACTGGTGAAATTGGCCAAACTGGTCCAATAGGTCCAACTGGTCCTACCGGTGAAATTGGCCAAACTGGTCCTACCGGTGAAATTGGCCAAACTGGTCCTACCGGCCCAATATAATCCACTGGTCCAATAGGTCAAACTGGCGATAATTAAATAGACAATAGAATTGTCTGAAGATCGATAAAATGTTAATAATAAATAATAAATTATTATTAACCCTAACAAAACGACCGTTCACTTTTTAAAAATCAAGTGAGGGTAAATATAATAAATAAATAAATCTTTAAATATATAAGTTAAAAATATATAAAATAAATTCTTATTATAATATATATTTCATAATGAAGCTTGAAATTACGAACAAAAAAATCATCGATTTTTATGAAAAAAATCCCAAAATAGATTTTGAAGCAATGAATTTCATGCTGATAGATTTTATAGACCAATTGCAATCGAATTCCAATGCATGTATATCCAGTATAAATTCACAGCTTTTGTCATCTTTGACTGAGAATAAAGAGAATATATCACAACTCAGTAATACAATTTCAAATATGGAAACGTTGACCATAACAAAAGCATCCAATATTTTGCAAGGAACTCAACAGCCCATTTATAATATGTTATCATCATGTGAAGAAAGAATCAACACAAATATAAATTGTTTCAAAGATTTGACAAATTTGAACCAGACAAAACAATCGCAAATGATAAATGAGATGTATGAGTGTATAACGAAGAGAAGTCGACCATCATCACCACAAATCACGACGGAACATGGAGAAGACCAATTGATAATTTCATTAAGTCAACAATATTGCACAGCCGAATTGAATAATATGCACAATTCTCAAATAATGATGAAACGACATACAAAACCAACTATATTATTGTATAATATCAATGTAGAACGAAATGTAAATCAAGACGAAATTAAACCATTTTTACAAAGTGTCGAAGAGCATAATTGTCATGGTATATTTTTATCAGAGAATTCAGGTATTGCCAGTAAAACGAATTATTCGATTGATATAACAAATGGTCATATTCATGTATTTGTTCATAATGTAAATTATTCTATTGACAAAATTAAAATTGCCATAGATTTAATTGATAACTTATCCGTTAAAATGAAACAATTTAATTCAAATGACCGCGAAAATACGATACCCAAGGATGTATTGGATGAAATCAATAAAGATTTCCAGATGTTTTTAACGCAAAAAGAAGCCATCGTGAATGTCATGAAAGAGAGCCACAAAAAAATATTGGCTCAACTAGATGAAATGAAATTTACAGCTTTGGAAAAATATTTATCCACCAAATTCACGCCAACCAATGTGAAACAAGGATTCAAGTGTGATTTATGTAAATATTTTACTGCCAACAATTTGAAAGCATTGGCCGCACATAAACGCGGATGTGCGCGGAAAAATACAAATACTGAGAATTCAAATTTAATTGTTTCAAAGTAAAAAACGAAAAACGAAAAATAAAAAATATAAAAATATGCAACATATGCAAAAACTCATTCACCAAAATTACTATTTATAGTAAACTATCTCAAAATCGCAAGATATATTGCATAACCAATGTTTATTTTTATTATTACATAACCAATGTTTATTTTCAATATTACATAATCAATATTTATTTATAGCCCCCCCCCTTAGTATCATTGATAATCAAAATATTATCAATGATATCGTCAGTAAAATGTCGTTGTATTTTACATTTGCATCGGCATTGTTTATAGTTGTAATCCCAATGCATGTATGCAGCCATTTAGGAATTATTTTATTTGCAGTATAAAGTATATTAGCTAGATATATAGATGTCTTCATCTTCTCAACCACCTTCACCGAATTCCAACCCTTCTTCGCCGAATTCCAATTCCAATAGTCAAAGTAACGTTATCGATTCATCCTATAATGTAGTTATCGATTTATCCAGCAATATTATTACTAACGTAGTCGATATTTCATTTAATAGTGTCGTCGATATTTCATTTAATGTGCCAACCATTGCCACCTATATTGTAAATGAAACCATTGTTGAACCCGGACTTGAAATAAAAAACAAAGAAGGTCTTACGGCAAGCGGTGATTATGTGGCTTATACCACATTCGACACTACCAACCCCGAATTATATGACCCCCAAATTCAAGAAAAATTATTAGAAACAGTTGATACTTATGCCGATGATTCAAATCCGGCAAGTGAAAACGCGATTTTATTAAGTCAAATCAAAGATTATGCCAGTAAAATCCAATGCTCTGATTTCCATGGAAAAGGAAGTATTGATGATTATAGTCAACTATTTCATGCTGCGTCTAAAATTGCGAATGAATCAAAATCAATGAACCTAAATATAGATGTGGAAGGGTTCGACGAATTCAGTAGAGCTGCCGATGAATTAAGTAACCTATTCAATGGTTTTATTATCAAGTTGCAAAACGTAAATATCATCAATGATATCGATTTCTTGCGCTCAGTTTCGATTGCTCTACGTAAAATATGGAATTTATCCGAAGTATTTGGTAGATTCAAACAAACCATTCTAACGACGACTACCATTCAATTTCCAAAATCAGCACATGAAACCAAAATTGTATTAGAGGGGGTGATGGACGAAGTCAATTGTGCAATGAGATATATATCACATTTTGTATCACCGAA
>Ga0114975_10001277_pt1 | contig 18064 bp, 25 predicted proteins | sample S_130626_EF_Meta_FD_87031 | JGI IMG/M metagenome (GOLD analysis project Ga0114975, IMG submission 87031) | Freshwater microbial communities from Lake Simoncouche, Canada to study carbon cycling - S_130626_EF_MetaG | ecosystem: Environmental > Aquatic > Freshwater > Lake | place: Lake...
GATTATCATTTGTTCCTGTTGGATTTTTAATTACAAAAGATTTATTACCTATTGTTGAGTCTGATTGAGTTATATTAAATTGTTGATTACCTAAAACTTCTACCGCGTTAAATGTATTAGCACTATTCCTAACTCTAAAAGCTATATCAGTACTTAATGCTCCTTGTGCTCTTACATCTAATCTTACAGTACTTGTAGGCGTTGCACCTACTCCTAATCTTTTATTAGTGTTGTCCCAAAATAAAGCGGGGTCTTGTGCTAATAAATTACTACCATTTTGAAATAATATACCACCAATAGTACCTGAAGCAATAGCCGTAGTTCCTACCGTTAATCCACCACCACCTATCACAATATCACCACTACCTAATAAAGAAGTAGAGTTAATTGTTTTAATGTTTGTACCCGAGACTAGAGTAGGTTGTACAGCCACATCTCCACTACCTAAAAGCGAAGTGCTATTAACCGTCTTTATATTTGTGCCACTTACTAGAGTAGCTTGCTTAGCATTTAGTGCAGTCTGCAAATCTGTTTGACTTGACAGCGTACCTGTGATAGCACCCCAAGCAATACTACTACCTGAAGCTGCTATAATCTGAGCCCCTGTAATGGCTGTATTGACAGGTAGACCGCCTACAATCATAGTGCACTCAATCAAATCCGTTGCCTGTAAATTGCCAGTGTGAGGTGTTAGGTTAGGTCTCCAATCTCCCCAATTATTAGGTATGCTCATAACTATATTAGTATATTAGTCTATATTGTTTACTAAAGGTACAGCACAATCGGTCCAATCATTCACGCACATTGTAATAGTCATTTGCCACCCTGCAGCGTAGTCTAATAAATCATTGTTAAGCGGTGTGAAAGTAGGTATACCAATAATATCAAAAGTATAGTTGTTACTCATTTGAAAATATACATATAGATCGTTAAGTATTTGGTGACAATCTGAAAGTATTACCTGAATGTTTGCCCTATCTTTTTGGATTATATCAAAGCAATAAATATCAAAAGTAAATTCAGTTGTATTTTCGGTAGGTGTCGCTCCATTAGGCACAGCAAACACAATAGGGTAACGCTCGTCTTTAGTAGCAAAGTTAAATAACTGCTCTTTAAAATCACAGCCAAACTTCTTAACTTGTAAATGTCCATCGTAAAAAGTTTTTATTTCGTTTATTAGGGCCTGTAAGCTTATCATAGTTCTGCGTTTTTATTTATTTTATTTATCTTATTTTGAACATTAGTTATTTGTGTTTCACTTACTATAGCTGTTACCGTCATGCCCCCACCTGTAGCTAATGAATTGCCTGAGCTCATAGAGTTAGCATTGTTACCTTGACCAAACAAATTAATTGAAGGGGTAGCTGAAGTTGTTGAAGTGTTACCTGTGTCACCACCACCACCGCCACCGCCTGTATCACCGCTTGCACTTGCACCAGGATTAGATAGTAATTGTTTAGCCTTAGCTATGTTAGTAATAATTGAAACTATACCACTAGCGAATTGTGCAATACCTGCAGTTCCCGCTGTTACAGCGTTCAATGGGTTAGCTTGTGACATAGCTACCAAAGAAGATATAGCCTTAGCTGTATCAATACCGATTTGTACTAAAGCACTAGCCTTGTTGAATTTTTCTAGTTTCTTTTGGTCCTTAATAAATGCGTTACCTAAAGCTGCAATACCATTTACTACTTCGGTTGCTACCTGGAGCTTTGCTTGCCTTTCAGTTTCTGCTGTTGCTATCCTTTCAAGTGCGTACTTATTCTCAATTTCTGTACGATCCTTTTCAAGTTTCTCAGCAAGCAAAAGTTTACCTTTGACACTATCACCTACTACTAAAAGTTCAGCATCATACTTGTCTTGTAAATCCTTTAGTTCCTTTTCTTCTGCTGTAGCTGTAAGTTCAAAGATTAAATCTGAAGCGGCTTTTTGTGCTGCTAGCAATTTATCCGCTGTTTCTTTTGCTTTGTCCGCTGCCTCTTTTGCTGTTGCTGCTCTTACTTCTGCTATATCTTTACCTTGTTGAATCGTTAGTAACTTTTCAAGCTCAGCGTTTCCGTTTGCTAGTTCAAACTTTTTATCGTAATCTTTTTGAATTGCAAGTATTTGCTTTTCGTCTTTTGATAAAGTAAGTTCGTTTAATAAATCGAATTGTGCATCTTCAAGTTTTATACGCTCTTCATTTGCTTTCACTTCAATATCATATAAACGCTTAGCTTCCTTTTCAGCTTCTTCTATTCTTTGTTTTGAATTGTCTTTGTGAGTTTTAGTTTTCTTTACTTGTCCATTGTTAGTAATCTTATTTGCCTTCTCTAATTCAAGTGCAGTTTCCAAAGCCTTCTTTGCTTCTTCTTCGTATAAGTTTGCAGTTTTATTGTGTAGTTTTTCCTGCTCCTTAGTTCTCTTTTTATTCTTAGAGTGTAAAGACTCATTACTAGTATTCATTACTGTAACCGCACCTAAGACTGCTCCCGCTAAACCACCTGTAACAACAGTAAGCCCAACAGTTAAAGCTTTGTTTTTGCTTATCCACTAACCTGTCTTATCTAATGCTGTAGTGTTATCTTTTGTTTTAGCTGTAATTGCTTTAGCCGATTCTTCTGCTGCCTTCTTAGCAAAGACTTCTGCTCTAGCTCTAGCCATTGTTGCTTCAATGTAAGCACCTGTTTTAGCAACATAGTTTGCCTCAGCTTGTTCCAGTGTAGTAGCCGCTCCAAAGGTATCACCTAACTTTTCGTTGTATACCGCTAATGCTTCCTCTTTAGACATTACGCCTGAAGCCGCCATCTCAAAAGCCGTACCTACTTCATTAGTCACCATTATAGCGTCAACAGCTCCCTGCTCATAAGCCTTATTAGCTTCAGCGTTTGCTTCCTGCATTGCTTTAAACTGTTCGCTTTCAGCAGCAGCTATTCCCATAGACTCACCGAATTCTTTTATGATTTCTATAAGTGCATCAAAGGCCACACCCACACCTTCTACTAATTGGTCCAGGTAACCTAACTTAGACATTAACAAAACTACTATAGCTATAATACCCGCTATAACTGCAGCAATTAAATAGATAGGGTTAGCTAACATTGTTTGCCCTAATGAAACAAACGCCTTGCCAATTGAACCGATTGTACTTGTTAATCCACCAAACGCCTTACTAATATCATCAGGCTTTATTTGTCCCATTGCTGAAGCAAATACCTTAGCACGTTCCGCAGCTTCATTAAAGTCTAAAGACATTAAACTATCTTTAATACCACTAAACGAGTTGCTTATACCTTCAAACTTTGAACCTGTGGCAAATGTAGCTACGGCCTCATTAGCATCTTTTAACTTGTCGCTTAGCTCCCCTGCTTTCATTGCAAGGGCTGCCATTGACTCGGGATCAGTAGCGTTGGCTATCTCACCTTTTAAAGCTCTTAGTTCTGCTTTGATTGCACCTATGCCACTTATCTTTAATGGTATCTCTACTTCATTCATATCTTAATATTTTCTAAATTCTATTGTTGTGTCGTTTAGCAAGCCGTCTGCTAAACCTATACCTATTGTTGTAGTAGTTACCCATATACAATTATCAGAGCTAGAGTAATAAGCACTTATCAAAATGTTATTGTTATAGTTACCTACAAATACTGCTACTTGGCTATTCAATATATCACCATAAGTGTAGTCAATTAAAAAACCTTTATAAACCCCTTGACTGTCTCTAGTCCACTCTATGATACTGAAAGTATTTTCTAGTATTGATAGTGTAGGGTCAGCAGTTCCCGCTTGAGTTAAGTTAACTACATATCTTTGAGGAGGTGCTACATAAGGCAAACCGTTCAGCGTACCTGTTAAAGTTAGGTTGTCGGTTACTATACCACCGTCTGCAGCTTTTAAACCGTTACCTGTTGCTGTTGTTTTCTTACCTATAACAACATTACCCGAACCTACTACTGCACCTGTGACCTGGCCTATAATAATATTACTGTGATCGTTCTTTGTATTTAGTACGCTTGTGCTTGCTACCTGTGTAGTCGTTTGGTTAGCGGGTACGCCTGTGCCTACATGGCTAATAAATGGTGCGAAGTCTATTTCAGTATCAATGCTTATTAATTCGACTTTTGTTAGCGTGTTACGGCTTGCATCGTAATCAATTACCTTATTAATATTCCACCAACTATTATCAATTCTAATCTTATCATTTAGCTTTAAAGCTTGTATATCATCTTCCTTAAGATTGAAATTAGCTATAAGCATTTTACCTACATTGATTTGGTTAATGGTTCTTCTCCAATATAGATTGTACAGATTGTTATTTGTTAAGCTCTGAGGTGAGTAGTAGTAAAAATCACAAGTTGCAAAGTTAATATCAAAGGTTGGGTTCAATGGATTATTGAAGTGTCCCACCATTGGGTAGGTAGTCCGGTTGGTTAAGCCTGTAGTTCCATAATCATAAATATTATAAGGTGAACAGGTACCTAAGCCACCATCATATAAGATACGAATATTTGTTTTGGGTGCAGCTCCTGCAAGCATAGGTACATAAGCTCCAAAGATTGTCTTAGTAATTGGTGTAGGTGAGAATATTAATTCTTTGGTGTCAACATCTTTTACATATTCATTATCAAAAGTATAAGTTACTTGACCATAAACTTCCTTAGTTACTTCTTCATAAGTTTTATTGGGGTCGTCCTCGTCTTGTTTGTAGGTTAATACAAGTTTCTTATTTGATAAGTCAGGCAAAAATATTAGTTCTTGGTCTTTACTCTTATCTAGTTTGTAAGTCCAATCTACTTCCTTACCGTTGTCGTAATAATCATCTCTATGAGTAAGTATTAATTTATTCGGTTGATCGTTATCAATATCAACATACAAGTTATACATCTGAAATACTGACTTAACGAAATCGCTTTGCTTAATTTTAGCGGGTATGTATTGATTAACATTTAAAGTACCACTTCCAATTATAACGCTAGGGCTAGGCAGTATCTTTATGTTTATGTCGTTTATTCTTAGGTTAACATTTACCTGAGCATTAGGACCAAACGCATTATTTTTACGCCATCTAAAAGTTGAGTTACTATTGTTTGAGTAGCTCATCTCAATACCCGCTGCAAGTTGTACAATTTGACCCGCTAATATTGTAGGTGTTATACCTGTGCCTGTAGCTAAAACCGTTACGCTTGTAGTAGCTGTGTATAAAGTCGTAGTGCCTGTTGGTAGTGTAGTTCCTACTATTGGTGCTACTGCTAGTATTGGCTGTGCTGAAGTGTTTAGATAAACCGTTACATCATTAGCACCGTTTGTGATAGTTTTTAAAAATGGCTTGTATTGTATGTTAGTCCATGTCTGCGTACCTGGTGTACCGTTTAATTGGTTCGGTGTATATGTAGGGTATGCAGGTACCCCGCTTGTATTGTTTATAAGTACATCATAATAAATAACTACCTCATAGAAATAGTATTGAGATTGTAAAGCGGTTGTATTAAATGGTGCGGCATAACTTCCTGTAGCGGGATTAAATAAATTCTGAGTGTCAATTGTTTCTACCCACCCTGTATTAATCACTTGCTGAAAAGTATTGTTTTGTCCTAACAGCTGTATTTTGTTTGTCGTGTAAGTTGTACTAGCTTGTACTAGAAAGTCGTTGTAATCAAAGTTATTAGCGTCACCGTTGTAAGGTATGAATAGCTTGTCAAACCTTGCAGCAGTTAAAGCACTCCAATCATAACTAAACCCCGCAGCAGAGAATATCCTATCAAAATAAGTCTTAGCAAATATAGCGGGTTTAAATTCATTTATGCCGTAGGTAGTGTCACCGCTACCAGGTAAGAAATACTTATAGCCGTTTGCTACTGTATTACTGAAACCGTTTGTTATTGCCGTAGAGTTGAAGCTGTGGTTTAAGTCAGTGAAGTCTAAGTCAGTTAATTCTTTATTTGTGATCGCTGTAAAAAATTCTGCTTTAGTATCTTTAATCAATACCTCATAGGTTACATACTCTTCGTGGTTACCTGTGACTTGTTGCTTAGTTACATTGACCAATTGAAGCAAAGCATCTTCTATGATAGGTACACCGTTTTGAATAACCGCACACTTAGTTACTTTGTTAATGTCAAATGTACCCGCCTGTATGTTAACATCGTAGTAATGATTTAACAAGTCGTTATTGTTCTTACTACCTGTTAAGGTAATTGTCTTACTAAATGAACCTTTGCGAAGTGATAAATCTCTTATGTCCCCCACTTGAAAGTTCAAAGGGAAAGCCGTACCTTCTTTAGTTTCTAAATATCCTGTACCTATTTGTATCTTAACCATTGACTAAGTCTTTATTTGCAAATGTGATTGTAATCGATTGCTTGATTAGGTTTTTATTCTTTTGCTTAAAGATACTAAAATTTGAGGTAGTGACATTACAGCTTATGTACAAATCACTGCTAGGCGTATCACAATCTTCTGCATAGTTGCTGTACTTAATATATGTAACAGGTGAGCTCACTAGTTCCTCAAAGTATGCAGCCATATCTTCGCTCATATAGTTGCCGTTTAATTCAATTGACTTGTCTACTGAAGTATACACATTGCTTAGTCCCCTATCCGTTGTTTTGTAGTTCCACATTGTACCCGATATATAACCTTGTACATCTTTACTGAATAATTCTCTAGTGACATTACCTGTTTCATAGTTAGCCAAAGTAAAAGCAAATGAGCTCCACGAACCCATACGGTCTAAGAATAGAATTGAATACTCCTCACCTCTTATTCTCCTATCAATGTTAACCTGGTACATTGTTGAAACTTGACCCGCTCCCCTATCATACCAATAAGTATAATATTCAGTAGTAGGCTTAATTAAAGGTAAAGACCCCGACACTACAGTAAGAGATCCTACGTTATTTGGCCCTACAGGTACGTGACCAAGTACACTACCTAAAGTTACATTCTTAGTAAAGATATCACCGTCACTATTCTTAAAGTACATCGTATCGGTTAATCCATTGTTGCTGTATACCTGTGCTATTATATCCTGTGAAAGTGTAGCTGAAAATTCTAGCGGTTGGTTGGTAAAGAACAAATCATTAGCACCGTTCAAAGCATAGGTACCTGGCAAGTAGCTAGGGAAGTCTACCCATCTAAAAGCACCATTGAATACATAGTGATTAAGATTAGTTACTACATTTCTAGTGATTGTTTTACGATTGTCTGAATAGGTTACCGTTCCATCTATGTTAACATTGGTGACAGCAGAAAATGAGCTGTTGACTACAAATGAAATTGCAGTCGCACTGATCACCGTAAACAACCCTTCGAGCTGTGGGTTAGCTACTCCTAAGTCTGCCTGTGCTATTGTCACTTGGTCACCTACTGCAAAAGAATTGGCTACGTTAACTTGAACCTTACCACTTGAAGAAGTCAATGCAAATGTATACGAGATAAACGTCAAATACTCCTCACCTACTTTAACATCGTACTTGTAGTATGAGTTAAATGCAGTGTATGCAACAGGTGCTGTTTCTTTTAGGTTAAATGTAACCTTTGCTTGTAGCAATTTTGTTAAATCAATTATGCCGTTACCTGTAGAGAATTCAGGCAGTACTCTATACTCAGCAATTTTGTTTGCCGTTCCACTCTCATAGATATCATAGATATATTTGAAACCTAAATTATTGCTATTGGTAGATTTGTAAATAAACTTAATCGGGTTGTATGCAGGTGTAAATGAATACGGCTCTGCTATCTTTGTTATGGCCATTGATTGTGTTTTACTATATTAGATTAAAGGGCATTCGTGTTTCTAGAACGCATAGTAACTATCATCGGTGTAGTATTCTTGCCTTATGTGAGTAGTCGCATAACGCACTGCGTCCATTGCATCATCAAATAGTTTGACAGGTTCATCTGTTATGAAGTCTCCTATCTTCTTCCACTTGTAATTCTCGTACTCCCGCTTTAAAGGCTTGCTATCTTCACACCATACCCCGAAGCTCTTTACATTATCAATACCTTTCTTAACTACCTTGTTAGCGTTTTGTACATCGTACCCGCTATTGTTCAGCTCTTTGATTATTTCTGGACGTGAGTAGTCAGCTAAGACTGTGATATGCTTTTCAATCTCTAAGCTATTCATACGCTCAATCAGTAGGGTAGTAGTCAAGTAGCTTTCATAGATAACAGGTTCAATGTAGATATCATTATCACACCAATAGACACGCACTAAAGCTGTAGGGTGATTGTACCCGAAGTCAAGACCATAAACATAGTTAACAAACCTTGCCGGCCTGTGCTGTATAAATGTCCACTGAGAATAGATGTTGCTCTTGCTCGTAGCCTTCTCACCTAAAGCATAGATTTGGTAGAGTGCCTCATCGGTTCGTTTAAGGTCTTCAATTTGTTTCTTAATACTTTCAGGTAGGAAGGGGTTATCTTTGTATGTTGACTTAATCAATATGCTTTCGTCTTTTGGTAGCTCGTATAACCAACTTGCACTATCACTAGGGTTGTAGTCAAAGATTAGCTTAGACTCAGTTCGCATATTCAGCTGTGTGAAATCATCGAAGTATAATTCATTGGCTTCATTACACCAGGCTAAATCTCTTTTGCGTCCCCTTATCTTCTGCTCATCATCTACACTAAAGAATTCAACAATGGACCCATTACCGAAGCTGTAAATGTGTTCACTCTTATTGTGGGCCTCTTGGCTATATAGTTCGGTTTCTTTGAGTATCTCTATGAAGTCACGCATCACCGTTGCCCTCAATGCAGGGAATGTCTTACGAATAATTGACACCACCTTATTCGGGTTCTGCAAGCAATAGACTATAACAAGCTGACAAAGGCTGTAGGTCTTCGAGCTTCTACTACCACCCTCATTAATTATAAACCTACGATCACCTTCCAGTGCTTCGTGGTTCTTCTGAAATATTACTGTGCTCTTTATCTCCATACCAAAGCAAGGTAAGTTACCCCTACCCCTATTACTCTATTTATATATTATTATATATTTTTTTTAAAATTTGAAAATAAGAGTATAAGTACCCCTACTCAGTTGGCTTCACAATGGTGACAGTAATACTGCCTATCTTATCATTTTGTGAGGTTACATCTGTTTGCTCTTTTAAAGCGTTTAGACGCTGTGTAATTGACGGGTTATATTGTCCGACCATACCGCCTTCGATTTGGTCTCTGCGTATCTCTTTCTTTATATATGAACAGACGGTCTTATAATCATCATACCTATTATTCGGATTGTCAAAATAATTGTGTACATCACTATAATTTTTGTAGCAGAATATCTCAAAGCCTTCAATAGTTAAAGGTACTCGTAATGGTTCAGGTACCATCTCAGCTGTCTTTTGTGATAGCACCCATTTAGTTCTAGGATTGTTTAAAGTGAAGCTTCTATACTCTTCAAATATATTCATTAGTTCTTCTGGTGTCTCTATTAGTTTTACCCTTCCCATATTATTAGTTTTTAAATAGAATTCCTACAGGCCCAAGTTCTTTTATAACATCGGGGTTATTGTCGTAGTGTTTGTTTATACCTAGTTCTTTTATTTTTTCGACTTTTGCTTTGTTGCTACGCATTGCATATATTCTAGTAGCGGGTATGATTAAACTATCGGAAGCATCATCATATAGATCCTTTATAATTCCCTCTTTATTATTTCGTGCTGAAATAACATACAAAGTAGCTCCTTGCTTAATTAATGATTGTGCAAGCTCATAGCCTTTTTTAGTACTTAGAGTATCATCATAATCAAATGAAATCTTCTTAATTGAGAATAGATAGTTATTCATTATTTACTTATTGCTATTACTGCTTTACCACTCAAGTCCTCTATTCCTTTTTGCAAGGCTTTAATTTTCTCCTGGTTAACTTCTTCAGTTGTTAATGGTGTAAATGAATTAATAGAGATTAATCCGTCTTTTAGTACCACCTCAAAGGTAGAAGCTCCCGACCTAATTATATCACTCAATAATTGTATATCATTTTCAGCATTTAAATACAAATCTATAGAAGCTTCATTGGTCCTTAGATTAATTTCGCTATCTATTTTTATCTCAGTTATTTTCATCTTCTTCTTTAGTTTTCTTTGGTTTCTTTGTTTCTTCTACTCCTACATAAGCTACGGCTTTTACCTCTTCAAATATATAGCCTAGTCCTATTGAGGTTACATAAGCATAACGCTCAGGTGTTAATTCGTCTATTACTATTTTTAGGTCACCGTACTGTGATTGCTTGATTATTGTCTTACCAATAAATTCACTCTTGATTTTTGTTTTCATATTCGTCTATTATTAAAAATGTGTAATATAAACATACCCAAACACCTGCACACCTGGCAGCCCATTGATAATCTAAAGCAATTAATGCAATACCTGCAGAAAATGCCACAAGTAAAGATAGGGTGCTGAGTACTTGACTAATCTTCATAACTATATTGTAATTCGTTTAATTCGTGTTTCAAATCCTTTATAATGTAATGAGCTGAGGTTGTAGTAATATCAAAGTACTTCGCCATGCTTCGAGCTGTATTGTACCCCTTATCAATGTAAGCTTCAAAGATTGTCTTTTGTATGCTGTCCTTTATTCGTTGCCTGTATATTTCTATTACTGCCTTCTGAAGATTGTAAGTTTTATCAGCTAGTATCTTAGCATCTAAATCGGTAGTATCTTCTGCAGTATCTTTGTCTACTATAAACGGCATTGAGTTAATTCTATCGTGCCTGTTTGACAGTGAAGATGTCCAAATCACCTGGTATTTGATCGTATTGAATAAGTAGCTTTTTACCTTTTCAACGGTTGGTAATGGATCGTTGATATTGACTACATGAATATAAGAATTATTTATAACGGTGTCAGCATCTATAAAAGATTTAAAACGCACCAAAAAGTAGTTAGTGTATGTCCTAACTTCAGCGTAATTCTCAGTTATGTATTTATCAAGTATTGCTTTCATACCATAATTTAAAACCTTTAAACCAAATCTTACGCCTAACACTAGAGCAGAAACAATCCTTTTCCTTTACGCCTGTATATTTCTCTTTTATCTTAGCCAACTTATTAAGATTAACCTTTGCGGTCCTTACAAGTTCCTCAGTTTCAAATATAGACGCTATTAAGTCTATTTCAGTTTGCTCAAACATAAATCTAAAATAAAGGTAAGTAATGCAGCAAAGCAAGCAAGGCTAAAATCTACTGTGATAAATATAGTTAACCAAAAGCTCCAGCACTTCCAACACCCTAAAGCTGCGTGACAAAAGACAGTTAAACTATCTACAGGTAACTTAGCAAAAAGGCCATCTATTGCTAATTGTAGTGGCTCAAAGTTTACTAACCACCACGATATTGATATAATTAATATTAGTTCCATTCGGTAAATATAACAAAAAACCCCACATAAAACATGCAGGGTTAATTTAATTTAAAATGGTAGGTCGTCTGTCTCAACTACCGAGCTAAGCGGTGGCACATTATCCTCAGGCTTTACATAAGGTTCGCTAACCTGTAAGCTCATGAATTTAGTACCTGCTTTAGATGTTTTTATCCAGGCTGCTATCTCTAAGTCTTTGCCGTTTACATTAATCTTACCCTTATAGTCAGGGTGATTGTCAGCTTTTTTCTCATTGGTAAATAAAGCTCCGCTGTTTGTGTTGTCGTAATTACTCATATTGATTTGATTTAAAGGTTTCTATTAAATAAGCTATTGAACAAACCCACCCCCACACAATTGCAGGAGTGAGTAGTATTGTTAGTATTAGTATCATATTGTTTCAATTAGTTGGTTAAAGTAATCTCTACAAAGTTCAACCTTTGCTTTGATTTGTTCTATAACTTCATTATCTCTTTTGATAATATAAACCTTCACTCTTTTATTGTCAGGTATATGGTCAAAGTTATGCTGTTTTTGCACCTGGTCTATGATATCAATATCATCTTCCATTAGCTTAAGTCTATAGTGCTCTCTTCTAATCTCATCCTGTACAATATCAATCGGAGTATTAGATAAGCAGTAACAAAGCATAGCCTCTTCTTTATTGGTAAGCCAAAGATAACCTTGCAATTGATAAAAGTACTCTTTGTTAGGGCATTCAGTATCGAACCAAGGAAAAGTTGAAGCACTCCACGAATTCTTTACATCAATTAAGTACTTATCGGTTACGACATCGGGAGTACCTGTTAGCCAATCATTGGTAAAGTTCTCTTCATTCTTATATAAGAATTCAGTTTGCAGTACTTCCATTACCAAACCTAAACAGCCATCTTCGCACTGGTTACCCTTGTCAGTATATTTAGATGAGAATTCTTTACGAATTCCGTACTTTTCTTTTAGTACTAAACTTTGAATATAAGTCTTAGTAGTTTGGCTTAATGCTTCCCCTTTAGTCTTAGAGGAAGTCATTATTTTGCCTATTTGTGAGCATCTAATTTTCATAACAATAGTAAAGCTTTAGTTTGTAAATCAGTTAAATCAAAACTAGCCTTTAGTTTAGCAACAGTGTACTTGTTATCATTGATAGCTTGTACTGCTTCTTCAAATCTCTTATTATCAATAGAAGGCTTAGAGCTTGCAGCTGTACTTCCATCATCATCAACTGCCTGAAGAGATAGTAAACTTTGAAGTGTACCTCTTCTAAAGTAAGTAACAGCACTTAGAACCTTTTGAGGGTCAGTAATAGCAGGTAAAGTCATATAACTTTCAACCAAATCACCAGAGTGAATGTCAATTATTTGACTAACTACTACATTGTCTTTAATGGGTTGCAGTAATAATAGATCGTGCTGCAGTAAAATAGGCTCAACAGTATCTAAGATACTATTAATGTCAGCATAATTCTTTTTGAAATGGGGGTTGATAGCATTCTTATGCACCTTACCGATTAATTGTTTTGCTTTATGTAGTCTTACATAAAACGGCATAGCAGACATGTCTACTTCTTCAATGGCATCAGCCACTTTCTTTGTACTCATAGCGTTTGTTTTAATTATTTATTAACAAATATACAAAAATTATCGTACCATACGACAAAATCATCAAAATTCTTTGCAATTATATAAACACCTCCACAATCTTCAATTGATTGTTGGTATTTCTTTTGGTCCTCACTTTGCCTATCCTTACCTATCTTAACCTCAATCTTAACTGAACGGCCTTGAATAGTAGCAGAGATATCAGCACTCCCTTTGGTTCCACTCCCTTTGGTCCATTTGCCATTACGAAACAGTCCAGTAGTACTTATCCTTTCAGCTTGACATTTAGAGTAGTTTAGGAATTCACATATACATTTAGTCAATCCATTAGCTGTCTTATCCTCGTACTTTGTTAATGGTATCATAGGAATAGGCACTGAGGGGTATTTCGTTATCAGGTAAGCAAGCTCCGCTGTCTTTAACCTTTCTTTGCTTTCTTTGTTCATAGTACTTTTGCTTCTATTTGGTCCCAAATGTCAACTGAAGCTGCAATGGGTGCCGTTACTTTAATTAGTTCAATATACTCTTTAGATTGATTAGTCTTACCTCTTACAATAGATTGACAAGCTCCAAGCTTAACAAGGTAATTAGCATATTTATTAAGCCTTACCGTTGTATACTTTTGTGACCATTTACGGTGGTGAGTATAATCATTAGTGAAATTCTCATAGATATCTTTAAAGTGTATACGCTCATTAAATTTAATGTGCTCAGTTATCCAGGTATAAAAATCGTGTCCGAGTTCACTAACTAATCTTTTCTCATCTAAGTTGACTGAATTGTAAGATACTAAACCATTAATTAAGAAGTGCTGTATACACTCAATCATAAAGTTATCAAACTTGGCCCACTCTTCAGCGTCCCAATCATAAAAGAAATTACGCTTGAATTCATGCCATGGTGTAAACTTCTTATTGTAGTGATTGTTCAGCTCTATTTCAAACCTTCTACGCTCATGGCTGTTACCTTCACCTTTCAATATGTAATTGGTAGGTATGATAATCTTTGGTGTGCGGTCCTTATCAATAAAAAATTCATCTTTGTTCTTCTTATTAATCGGCATACCATCGGTGACAATAGAGAATAGTTTTTCAAAATCAAAGTTTTCCTGGACATCATCAAACACTAGTACTTGAGTATCAATACTAACCCGCTGAAAAGCAAAGTCTTTAGATGGGTCAAAGTTCTTACCATTGATCGTGCAGCTATTTTTAAATTGACTAAGAGCTTCAACTATCAAACCTTTACCTGTACCACCTTGAGGGTTGTCGCTTATATCCTCATCATTTAGAATAATTGCAGGACTAAAGTAAGGAGTTTTGTAAGTGTGTAGCATATAACCTATAACCGATTGAAAAGAATTGTACCTATCCTCAGTTTTAGATATATTCTTTATGAATGTTTTGAAATCACAATCTGAGCTTGATAAGTTAAAATTTCTTTTTATCACTTGTTTTTCCCAAACATGCTGTGTAAAATCTACATATTGCTTTTGCTCTACCCCCTCAGCTGTTATCTCTACAAGGCAATTTTGATAAAACAAATATCCTTTATCTTTAGTATCTCTAATAAATTCTACCTCTTTATCTTTAATATAGTTTAAGAAGTCTTTTTTAAATAGTCTAGTAGTAGAGCTTATGTAATCAAATACAACATTATCATTTTGGCTATCTATGTAATGGAGTATAAAGTCCTTAATCCTATCCTCATTTATTTCTCTTACAAAGTTATTCTCAATCTTAATAAACAAGTAACTAAGCTCACTATTGTAATATTTAAAGAAGCCATTATCAGCTAAGAAGTCCCTGTACAAAGATGGACTAACAGAAACCCTACCTTTATCATCTTTACGCCAAAAGTTCTTCAGTTCGCTTTCTGCTTTGTCAATAATCATTTCCACCTCATCTGTAGAATAATCCTTTAGCTTTGCCTTAGTTGCCTTTTTAGTTTGTCCTGACTTAATCTCTTTTTTAACATATTCTACAATCTCTTTATCTTCAAATTGAGCTGTACCAAAATCTCCTTTATCTCTATACCCCGACTTAATACAATTAAGAAGCTCATCACGATCTAAAGTGTCCGAATATCTGCCTAAGATATATTGTTCACATTCTACCTGGTTAATACCGTACCGATTAAATGCAGAGGCAAAGGCAAACAGTGACTTATTACGGCTCCCTTCCATTAGATTATACTTACTATCAAACCATTTCTGAAGGTTATTAATAATCTTATTAGTACTCTTCATAGGAATAGTAGCAAGGTAAGAATAGTCAATCTCTTCAATCTCTTCTAAGATAGCTGTATAAGTTTCAGCATTGACATTTACATAGATGTTAGGGTCGTATGAGTCGAAGCATGCCCTACTAATATTTATGCTTGTATTGTCCCAGTGCTTGTTACTGAGCTCCTTTTCTAAGGACAAAAAATGTCCACGATGGCTATTAACCTCAGAGGGTATCTTAACTACTACCTTTAACCCTTTACCTGAAGGTGAGGTAAACATAATATAAACAAACGGCTTTAACATTAAACTAAGCCTTGCAGCTTTCAGCTCTTTATCATCTTTGTAGCCGTCAAAGTCCAGGCATATTAACCCTGAATGCTCTAAGACACCCTTATCATTACCATAGTCAAATAGTCCTGACCATCTGTAAACAGGTAGTGTTTGTTTTTCTTTGTCGTAAAGTGCCTTAGGCATCTTACGCATTGCTTCAATCTTATCAGCGTAGCGACTGTTTTTAATTCTCTCAATAGCTTGTTCTACCGTAATGTAGTTCTTATCAAATGGCTGTTGAATACTTTTATAGATACTTATCATAGCGTTATTTTTATCAAATATAGGCAAAATTACCCAATTAGTGCAAGTTAAATCAATTAGTGCAAGTTGCGTGCAAGTTACAAAAAAGCCAAAACCTATACTCCCACAGGGCCACGGCGATAGGAGACTTAATTTTCAGTTTTTTGAGTTTTTTTATTTTTTTTTCCAAAGCCTTGTATAATATATATAGAATGCAGGAACGCAACTTGCACCTTTCAGTAAAGACACCCTTTTATTTTTGCCTTTAAATCAACAAGCTCTCTCATATTATTGACCTTTAGTATCTCCTGCCTTAGTGTTATTCTAATCGGGAACCGCTCCCTTAAGTCAAGTGTACAATTCAAGTATTGCTCATCTCGTACTCTATGCCAGTGCTTATGGCTTTCTATTGAATGGATCATTGTTGCATGTGACTTATTGAATATATCTCCAATCTCTCGAAGCATTAACTTTTCTTTGCGTAACAGGTGAGCAAGGTAGAACCGTCTATAAACTTTGTCTCTTTGTCTATTGGGTAGGTGCAAACCTTCTTCAATTATCAATTGTTTTATTTCTTCTATTCTGCTCATTTTATAAAATATTTATTGTATTTATCTTTGTTCACCTGGTAACCTAATTGCTCGTACATCTTTAAGTATCTATAAACTGACCGTTCACTTATTGCTAAGTATCTTGACATTGAGCTGACCGGTCTTGGTTTAATCTTTAAGAATTCAATTAGTTTAATTACTCTTAACATTCTGTGCTGGTTCATACGGTTATAATTTTAAATGTGCCTGAATAATGGTTGCCATCATTTTGAAGTTGTCGCTGTTTCCATACTGCAATATTCCTACATATAAAGTAATAAGTTTCAACTGCATTACCATCTATTTCGTATGTTAGTCTATATGATTTCATCTCCATTAGTTTGCTGTTGTAAAATATCAAAGCCGTACACTAGGAAGAAAGCATCAAAGTGTCTTAGTATCGTGTTTTTATTATAAGCAAACAGCTCTTTGCACCTGTTAACATACCACTCCCTAAAGTTTAGGTATTGTTTTAGTGTTAGGTTGCCGTTCATATCGGCAAATAGCCATTGTTGCGTTATTGCTTCGTTGTTAAATTCTCTGCGTTCTTCTACTTTATTGTTCATTGTCTTGTGTTTTAGGGTTTAAATAATCGTCTTGTGCTTCTAAGTAGGCAAGGTATAAATCTAAGTCAAAGCTACCGCCTTTATCATCTTGACAGGATTGATTTCGCCACCACATCATTTTTCTTTTGATGCTGAATGTTGTCGGTATAAATATATTTTCCATCTTAATATTCTGAATTATCTGTTTGAAAATCTCTCTCATCTTCTACAAAACCCTCAAAGCCAAAATCATTAGGGTCTTCTAAAATATGCTCTTGTATAAATTCTACCATTTCGTTTACTTGACTTACACTAGGGTAGTAATAGTGCTTAACTCCATTGATTACCTGTAGGCTATCTTGCAGTTCAACTTCTACTTCTAAGTCACCTTCGTAACTCCAAGCACCAAAGGTCCAGTTAAAGTTTACTATGTATTGGATGCCTCCATCTTCGCTAAAATATTGTACTTCGCACTTGCGATCAGTTGAAAAATCATATTCCTTTTCTATCATCTTTTAAAGTTTAGCTGTTAATAATGTGTATCGTGCTTTAAGCCTGTTAATGGCTCTAATTTCTGCCTGTATGTTTTCTTCAGTATGGTAAGGTGTTAAGCCTTGCTCATTGTTTCTGCCGTTACTCCAAATCATCTCATCTAAAGTTCTTTGACCTTCAATAATTAAGTCAATAGTTCTGATACAAGCTTCGTGTTTTTCTCTTAAGTTTTTCATATTGCTGCTAAATAAATTATTATTAATAATCCGCCTATCATTATAAGCATTCCCTTGCCTAAGTAGGCATCATCTTCGTTGGTTGGTGTAAAGTAATCGATTAGTTTTTTCATAGCGTTTAAATTAAATTGTTAATTGTTTTACCGTTTTGGTATACACAAATATAATACTTATTTACAAATGTCAATAACATTTATGTAATTTATAATCATTCTAAATAAGGAATGTAGTAAAATCAAGGGTTTAACTAAAAAAATAGGCGCAATTTATAATCATTCTAAATAAGGAAGTGCTAAATTATTAGGGTTATATCCTTAAGTTTGCGTGAATTTTAGCAAGTTTTAAAGGGTATGTCCTTAATGTACCTATCCTTTTGTAAGGCTATTCCCTGATAACATATAATAATTAGTGAGTCTATTCCCTATAATGTGTCATATAATTTACAAAAA
>Ga0114975_10001279_pt1 | contig 18044 bp, 16 predicted proteins | sample S_130626_EF_Meta_FD_87031 | JGI IMG/M metagenome (GOLD analysis project Ga0114975, IMG submission 87031) | Freshwater microbial communities from Lake Simoncouche, Canada to study carbon cycling - S_130626_EF_MetaG | ecosystem: Environmental > Aquatic > Freshwater > Lake | place: Lake...
CATTGGCTGCCCAGAAGAAATAGTCAGTGCCTTGTCATAGGGTTACCTCATGGCCAAGGTTGAAAAAGATCCATTCCGCTGCACCGAATGCGGTTGGACATCCCAAAAATGGGTTGGTCGCTGCGGTGAATGCCAAGCATGGGGAGTTGTTGAAGAGATTGCTGCGCCAAAGAAATTGTCATTGGTTGCAGGAAATGTAACCGCGAAAGCAACTCCTATCGGCGATGTAGATCTTTCTGCAGCCCACGCGCGCCCAACAGGTGTTTCAGAACTTGATCGTGTTCTTGGTGGTGGATTAGTGCCAGGAGCAGCAATTTTATTGGCAGGTGAACCTGGCGTTGGTAAGTCAACGCTGCTGCTTTCGGTTGCTGCACAATCTGCATCAAAAGGAATCTCTGCACTCTATATAAGTGGCGAAGAATCAGCATCCCAAGTACGACTTCGCGCAGAACGCATTAATGCAATTGATCCTCAACTTTTTCTTGCCTCTGAAAAAGATCTCGGCGCTGTAATTGCGCACATTGATTCTGTTAAACCACAACTGTTAATTATTGACTCAGTCCAAACTATTGGCAGCTCTGCAGCAGATGGCGCACCCGGTGGAGTCACGCAAGTCCGTGAAGTTGCAGGCGCACTCATTCGTATCTGTAAAGATCGTGACATAACATTGTTGTTAGTTGGACATGTAACTAAAGATGGATCTATCGCAGGTCCAAGACTTCTAGAACACATCGTTGATGTTGTGTTGCAGTTTGAAGGTGAACGTCATTCACGGCTGCGTTTGATTCGTGCGATCAAAAACCGCTTTGGTGCATCCGATGAAGTTGGATGTTTTGATTTAAGTGACACCGGCATTGAATCTGTCTTGGATCCAACAGGATTGTTTACATCGCGTCACGCAGAACCCGTTCCTGGAACATGCGTAACAGTGACTCTTGAAGGTCGTCGTCCATTACTTGCAGAAATCCAAGCGCTAGTTTCTGCTGGCCGTGAAAATGATTACGGAAATGCGAGACGCGTTGTTTCAGGTCTTGATTCTGCTCGTACATCTATGACTCTCGCAGTGCTTGAACTTCGTGCAAATGTTCGAGTAGGTGGCCGAGATGTATATGCAGCAACTGTTGGTGGTATGAAAATGACCGAGCCAGCAGCGGATTTAGCCCTTGCTTTAGCTGTTGCATCTGCCGCAAAAGGTCTTGCTCTGCCTTCAGATTTAGTTGCAATCGGTGAAGTTGGCTTGGCTGGTGAAATTCGCAAAGTCAGCGGCGTCAATCGCAGACTTCAAGAGGCATACCGACTTGGTTTTAAGCGCGCGTTAGTGCCAACTGGATCTGATACAACAATTGATGGCATGGAGATTGTTGAGGTATCACGTCTTGATGCCGCTCTTAAACGGGTAAAAATCACCGGCGAATGAGTTCGTTAGAAAAGCCAATTCTCACTTGGTTTAATAAGAACAAAAGAGATTTACCGTGGCGTAATACAACACCTTGGGGTGTGATGGTCAGTGAATACATGTTGCAACAAACCCCAGTTAATCGCGTTCTCCCTAAATGGAATGAGTGGATGCAACGATGGCCAACCCCCAATGATTTAGCAGAGGCGTCGCCTGCACAAGTAATTACAGCTTGGGGTCGTCTTGGATATCCGCGTCGTGCACTTCGTTTACATTCAGCGGCACAAATAATCGCTGAAGATTTCAGTAATAAAGTGCCCGAAGATCAAGAAACTTTGCAACTTCTGCCTGGAATTGGCGAGTACACGGCAGCTGCGATCGCTGCTTTTGCATTTGAACAAAGATCGCTTGTGATGGATGTAAATATCCGCAGATTGTTGGTGCGCGCAATCGATGGTGAAGAACATCCAAGGCCGGCACCTACTGCGCGCGAAAAAGCACGGCGTTTAGAAATATTGCCAGTAAAGAATGCTCATCTATGGGCTGCTGCAACGATGGAGCTAGGCGCACTTGTTTGTACATCAAAAAACCCTGCATGTGAATTGTGCCCGGTAATCAGCCAATGCCAATGGCGTAAGAATGGTTATCCAAAAACTGAACTTGTGCGTAAATCACAAGATTGGCATGGCACTGATCGCAAATGTCGCGGAACTATCGTTCAAGCATTACGCGACAATGAATCACTTACCGAATCTGCACTTAAGAAATTGTGGCCAGATGAATCCCAGGTCGAAAGAGCCATTAAAACGCTGCTTAAAGATCAACTTATTCAGGTACTCCCTCGCCGTCGTTATAGACTTCCACAATGAGTTTCGTCGCAGATCTCGAAAAGGTCCTTGGCATCACATTAATAACGGACCCAGATATCACAGCGACTTATTCCAAAGATCAAGCACCTTTTGCACCATCATCACCTGCCGCTGCAGTGCTTTTGGCTCGTTCAACTGAAGAGATTTCAAAAGCACTAACTTTTTGTTCGGAGAGAAAAATTCCTGTAGTTACTCGGGGTGCCGGAAGCGGGCTATCTGGTGGCGCAAATGCAGATTCAAACTCGTTAGTTATTTCTCTGGAAAAAATGAATCAGATTATTGAAATTGATCCGGCGAATCAATGCGCACGGGTTCAGGCAGGTGTGATCAATCTAGATTTAGATACAGCTGTTAAAGAGTATGGGATGGCATATCTTCCAGATCCTGCAAGCCGTGATTGGTCGACCTTGGGAGGCAATGTAGCAACAAACGCAGGTGGAATGTGTTGCGTTAAATATGGAGTTACTTCTCATCATGTTCGAGCTTTAACTGTTGTTTTATCGACAGGTGAAGTTATTACAGTTGGCAAGTCAACTAAGAAGTTTGTGACAACTTTGGATTTAATGCACCTGTTTATTGGCTCTGAAGGTACCTTGGGTATTGTTACTGAAATTACTGTCAACATAGTTCCTCGTCCTAAGTCGCCGGCAACATTGATAGCAACTTTTCCAAATATCACTCAGGCTGCTTCTGCATCAACAGAACTTTTAAAGTTTCGACCATCTATGCTGGAAATAATCGATCAAACTACATTGAAAGCTGTTGAAGCTTGGCATCCGCTTGGCTTTGAAGTTGCAGGTTCAATTTTGCTCATGCAATTAGATGAAAACTTTGAGTTAGGTGATCAAGCTGTTGCAACATGTGAATCTCATGGAATGATCGATGGAATCTTTTCTACAGATCCTGCTGATGCCGCCGATTTGATTCGTGTTCGTAAATTGGCGTACCCAGCTTTGGAGCGTTTGGGTGCTAGCTTGCTAGATGATGTGGCATTGCCTGTTACAAAAATTGCTGAATTCGTTGGCTTGGTTGAAAAGTTGGCAATTAAGCATCAACTCACCATCGGAATATTTGGGCATGCGGGCGATGGAAATATGCATCCCACGATCGTGCATGACCATGGCGATCTAGAGGGTGAAAAACGAGCCAAATTAGCGTTTTCTGAGATCGTTAAGGTTGCTCAAGCTTTAGGTGGAACCGCTAGCGGAGAACATGGAATTGGTTCAATTAAGCGCTCATTGGTTACCGATGAAGTTTCCAATTCCGTAATTGAGATTCAACGCGGAATTAAATCATTACTAGATCCAGCTGGAATTCTTAATCCCGGAAAGAAACTCCCTTAACCATAATTTCCTGTTAGCAACTGCCAAAGCATTATTAGAGATTTAGAGCCAATCTCACATACTTCTTAGTAATACTAAATCCAAAACTTTGATAGAAATTGAGATTTTCTGAATCAGACCAAGAGAACCAAGCTCGATCGGCACCTTGCTGTCGCATTTTTTCTAAGGAATGAGCCAAGATAAGTCGACCTAGGCCTTTACCCCGAAACTCAGGTACAACGCCAATCGGTCCGAATCTCATATCGTTCCAGGTGCTGTACGCACCGATCACTCCGCCGCTTTCTGCAATCAGAATGAGCTCTGGATTCAGTAAAAATTTCCGCTTAAAGGTTTCAGCCCATTCACCGGGAACAGATTTAGAAATGGCAGCAAACAGCAGATCTAAATCAGATGATTGTGGATGACGAATCTGCCAATGATCATCGGTAGGAATCGCGATGGGGTCGACTAGGGAGCGCTGCATAGAAAACACTTTTCCAACTTCTTTGAATCCATGATGACTAAAAAGTTCGAGTGCTTCTACTTCTGTTTCTACATTCACACCTGGCTGCAAATATCCAGGAGCATTTCCCGTAAATCCTGGTATCACGATCTGCTTAATCTTCCGCTCTTTTGCAATCTCTATAAATCTTTCAAGAATCGCGCTTCCGATTCCTTGCCGCCTAAGGTCATCGTGAACAAATATGTATGACAAAAAAGCTAACTCGCTGTGACCGATGTATCCCAAGAGAAAGCCTTTATCCTCAGATACCAAAAGAGAAGAGTCTGGTAGTCGGGAGATTGAATGACCTTTAGTTTCAAGGATGTTTGCCGCCCAGGACCATTCATCTGGGGTAACTGCTTCATGGATTTTAGGAATTTGCATATACCCTTCTAAAGCGGAAAGAGGATTTTTCGAGCAGGATGGATGGGGCAAAGAGGCTTTCAAATCTTTCAAATCTTGGTCGTTGCTGTAGCCCAGGGAAATGTCGCTGTATTAAATCTTCAGTGTGAATTCCTGCGAGAGTATTTGGTGCAACAACTGTAAAAATTGGATCTGACAGCGCGGGCTTTTCAATCATCAATGTCTCGACAACAGCTACAGCATCAATGATATCTAAATATGACCAGAAGTCATTTACGGCAAAGTTTGAATCAAGTGCAATTTTCTTAGCCCTTTCCGGAAGTAAAACTTCGGCATCTCCTACATAAGGAAATCTGATTGCATAGATATTCGAATCATAACGTTGATTGATATAGCGCACTGTTTGTTCGTCAACTAATTTGGAAAGTCCATACGCATCAGATACACGACAAGGGTAATCATCATCAATCGGAAGGTATGTGGGTTGTAAAGGAGTTTGAGAGAAGGAAAATCCAAGAGTAGAAATGCTACTTGCATGAATAATAGTTTTTACGCCTCTTTCAGCTGCCAAGGAAAGTACATTGAAAGTTGATAGTGAGTTCTCTTCAAAAATTTCTCTCGGCGGATTGTTGCGTGGGGAACGAATCGCAGCTAGGTGGACCACGACATCAATATCGATCATCACTGAAGAAACCAATTCTTCGTTAGTCGCGCTTCCATATACTGTTTTGTGACAAAGACTCGTTGTCTGTTTATCTTTTGTAACGCCTATTGTTGTGCAACCCATTTCATTGAGTCTTTGAGTAATTGCCGTTCCCAGCAATCCATTACAGCCAGTTATCAGAACTCTGGGTGTCATGGTCGAATGATCGTGCCATCATTGCGGCGAATTTCCGGCCATGCTCCGTTATAAGGATGTTCAGGAAATGGAAACTCCAGAGCTGCGTCAAAGTCCATATCAATTCCGAAACCAGGCCTATCGTTAATGAGCAAATTGCCATTAGCTATTTCAGGAATCCCTTTGAAAACCTTTTCACTATTTTCACCATGGAGATAGACCTCTTGAATGCCGAAATTCGCACTTACGGCACCCAGATGCATATGTGCTGCATGACCAACAGGTGATAGGTCGCCGGGTCCGTGCCACGCTGTCCGTACTCCAAAACTCTCGGCCAAATTCGCTAACTTCAGAGCAGGAGTGAAACCACCTATCTGTGTGATGTGGCAACGAATGAAGTCAATCCATCGCTCGCTAATTACTCGTGTGTACTCGTGGGCGCTAGAGAACAACTCTCCAATTGCAATCGGAGTTCGTGACTGAAGCTTCATGTTCTGTAAGTATTCTAAATCTTCTGGTGCAAATGGATCTTCAAGAAAAAGTAAATTAAGATCTTCGACTTGTTTAGAAATTGAGATCGCAATTTGTGGAGAAACACGTTCGTGTACATCATGAATTATTCCAATAGTCGGTTTTCTGCGCCTTACTTCTCGCAGCACCACTAAGGTTGAATTAACATAAAGTGTTTCGTCCCAAGGATTTTGTTGCAAAGATAACCGGTAATCTTGCCGAGTTTGAATTCCATACTTGCTTTCAAAGCTGGTACCCGAACCATAACCAGCAACTCCAGACAAGGAAACTTGAATTCTAAAGTTCTTAAATCCATTTGATTCAAGAGATTCAATTTTATTGACAACTTCGTCTGCATTTGCACCGTTTACATGCACATACGTTTCGAGAAACTTTCGGACTTTGCCACCAACAAGATCGTAAACTGGTTTATTTGCTAACTTTCCTTTTAAATCCCAGAGCGCTTGATCTACTCCAGCTACCGCATTGTTTAGAACGCCGCCATTTCTCCAGTACCCACTTAGGTACATCGCTTGCCAAATGTCAGAGATTTCTTCGGAATCGCGGCCGACAATTAAAGGTTTTAAGTAGTTCTCCAAAGCCGAAACAACTGTTAATGGCCATTGGGTAAAGGTTGCACACCCCAGGCCATACTCACCCGACTCGGTTTCGATTTTGACGATGACAAGGCGGATCCCGTCCGGGGCGGTGCAGATGACCTTAAGATCCTTGATTTTCATGCTCATGTGCACCTTACTTTTGAAAAGATTGACCACTTATTCAATATTTTAGATGAAATAACCTTGCATTGATAGGGGCGTGGTGAGAAACTTTTCTACATGTGGAAACTTCAATGTAAGAAGTACGAGCGTTTCTACCCATGAAATTAACTAAGCAGTCAATTGTTGAATTAAATCGTATCAATCCAATCTTGGCCGCCAAGAATCTTTTTCAAGAGCTTGGAGAACAAGAACAGAGATGTGCTGAAATTCTCATTGAGGAACCATCGCTGGTTATCAACTCAGCTATTTCGGAGTTTGCAATATTGTCGAAGACTTCTCAGGCCACAGTGGTGCGATTTGCCAAGAAACTTGGATTTAATGGGTACCCCCACTTGAAACTTGCATTGGTCGCTTCTTTAGGATTTCAGGTTGGATCTGAAGCACAAGGTAAGGAAGAACTCGAACTTGGCATAAAGCCTGATGATGGCATCGATACGATGATCGAAAAATTAATGAACACCACGATTTCAACCTTAAGAATGACTCGAAATCTGGTTAATCAAGATGTAATCGCTCGATTAGTAGAACGCACTACAAGTGCAAATCTAATTGCCACTTATGGTGCAGGGGCTAGCAATCTTGTTGCAAAGGATTGCCAACTTAAATTCGCCAGACTCGGCAAACCCGCTATTCATTTCCAAGATAACCATCAAGCTTTATCATCTATCGGTATGTTTTTTGAAGGTGACATCCTGATACTTGTCAGCCATACCGGAAAGACCGCTGAAGTATTGCCATTGATGCGCGAGTTCAAGGCGCGCGGAGTTTTGATTGCCACCATTACAAATAATGCAAATAGTGAATTAGCCAAAGAATCTGATTTTGTCCTGCTAACTCAAGCAGAACGTAGATCGCTCAGAATCGGTGCGACTGTTAGTCGCGTTGCTCAACTTTTCATTGTTGATTATCTAGCTCTAGCTTTTGCCCAAAGTTCTTGGACTTCAGCAAAGGCAGCATCAGAAGCCGCAAGTGATGCGGTAGCGCGTAGTAATGACTTCGCGTCGGTAGGAAACGAGAATTGGCTCAAACAAGGGCCAATACCCGCAAGGGTAAGAAAGAGTTCATCTTGAAGGGGGAAACGTGAGAAATAACAAGATAATGCGTCGTGTCGTTTCAACGGCATTGACGCTAATACTTGCGATCTCGGGGAGCATTTTTGGCATCTCGAGTGCAAAAGCGGCAACTGTAGATTTAACTATGTACAGCTGGCGCGTAGAGGATAAGGCTTTCTACGAAGGAGTCATTAAGACTTTCCAAGCTAGCAATCCTGGAATTAAAATTACCTACCAGTCATTCCCATCAGGTGATTATCAAACAATTTTGATGTCAGCTATGGCTGCAGGTAAAGGTCCAGATGTTGTGCACGTGCGTGCTTACGGTTCATTGGATCAACTAGTGGTACCGGGCTATTTAAGTCCACTAGAAATGACAGAAATCAAGGGTCTTAATAAGTATTCAAAGGATCTATTGAATTCACAACGCGGCTTTAGCGATAAGCGACTCTTCGGCGTTCCATTTGCTACCCAGAGCCTCGGAATTTTCTACAACCCTGCCTATCTTTCCAAGGTAGGAATCTATGCTCCACCAAAGACATATGGTGAGTTTGTAGATCAGTTAAAGAAGGTAAAGGCTGCTGGTTTGCAAGGACTTGCTAATGGCGGATCAACTCACATGGAACAGATGTGGGGAACAATCGCACCAATGTTCTATGGCGGCACACCGTTTTATGAAGATGTCGTTGATGGAAAAAAGACATTTAGCGATCCAGATTTCGTAAAGTCACTTGAGGCTGTACAAGATCTATTCCCATACATGCCAAACAATGCAACAGCTGTTTCGTATGATGCATCAAGAGCGCTCTTCTTTAGCGGAAAAGCTGCATTCTTCATGGGTGGAATCTTTGAGCTAGGTTATTTCCGCGCTCAAAATCCAAAAATCAAGTTCAATTTCATGGCTACACCACCGATAGTTCAGGGCGGAAAGCAATTCGTCTCAACTTGGGCTGACGGCGGATATGGAATTAATGCCAAAACTAAGTACCGTCCAGAAGCTCTCAAGTTCCTGAACTACTTGGCGTCTAAAGAATTTGGGCAGAATTTCACAGACAGTATCTCCCAGATTTCTGCAGTTCCTGGTGTTCGTGTTCGCGACCTAACTCTTGGTAAGGCCGCTACTTCACAAGTTACTTGGGGAACTCCTTACATGATGCTCGTTGGATTCCGTTATAAGAACCCAACTGGCTCTACTCTGCTCCAAACGGGCCTACCAAATATGCTCAATGGATCAAAGACTGCAAAGCAAGTTGCAGATGATGTAACTAAGGGTGTTGGCGCTTGGTTTGGACCATTTGCCGGCAAGTTCTAAACCCCTCAACGAGTCTCTCTTTGAGGTGACTTAGTCTGATCCGAGGGGAGTCATTACTGACTCCCCTCGGATTTACAAATTAAAAAAGGAATACCTTGAAAAAGCGTTCGGTTAATGACTATCAGAAACCATGGGTAGTGCTCTTCATAACACCTGCACTCGTTTTGACCTTCATTTTCACATTGGTTCCTGCTCTGACTTTACTGAGCTATAGCTTGTTCAGTTGGAAAAGTTTCAAGCGAATGGATTTCATTGGCTTTGGAAACTTTAAGAGATTGACTCAGTTCCCATTTAGACAAGATTTCACATTAGCTTTTGTTAATAACATCAAAGTATTTTTAGTTCTCTTCTTTATACAGACAGCTGTTGGGCTTTTATTGGCATATGCGATCTATCGCTTGAAACGCGGAAAGAAGTTTTTCCAAGCCATCGTCTTCCTGCCTGTGATTTTGTCACTTATAATCGTTGCATTCATTTGGAAACTCATACTCGATCCACTATTTGGACCGATAAGTACAATAGCCCTGCAAATGGACTGGCCGTGGCTTAATCAGCCCTGGCTAGGTCAACCTGGTCTAGCTCTTTTTACGCTTATATTCATAGGTTTTTGGCGCTGGGTTGGTTTTCCAGCGATTGTTTTCCTTGCAGGCATGAATAGCATCAATGAAGATTTCTTAGAGGCTGCGCGTATTGATGGTGCATCAGATGGTCAAGTTTTTCGAAAGATCATCTTTCCTTTAATGGCTCCCTCTTTCACGATCATCGCTATTCTGACTTTTATTGGCGCATTTGAATGGTTTGAATTACCGTATGTAATCGGTGGCGTAACAGGTCAACCTGGCGGAAGCACCACAACAATGGCGTTACTTTTCTACAGACTTGCATTTGGAACAGTTGACAGTGCCACGGTCGATGTTGGCATCAGCTCTTCCATCGGAGTAATTCTCTTTATTTTTGTTGGAATTGGCGCTGCGCTAGGAACCTATTTCCTCAGAAAGCGAGAGATTGAGCAATGAGTAATTTCAAGGCCCCCGCTGGTCAAAAGGTAACTCACTTTGGAATGGAGTTCCTATTAAAGGGGGCTCTAATCGTTAACGCAATCGGCGTCTTCCTGCCCTTGGCATTCATGCTTAACTCTTCATTTCGAAAATCTTCTGATCTCTTTACAGCTCCTTTACAATTTGCCAGCTCCTTTGATTTAACGAACTATAAACTTGTGCTTACCGAAGGAAACTTCGTAAAGTACTTTTTGAATTCATTCATAGTCACATTCTCGGCTACAGTGATTGTAATTATTTGTGGCTCAAGCGCGGCATATGCGCTGGCGAGATATAAATTCAGGCTCAATGGAGTCATCTACATTTTCTTCTTGGCTGGACTTTTGATTCCTGCAAAACTTGCCCTGGTGCCACTTTTCATTCAAATGAAGAATATGGGGCTATTAGATAGTCGCATCGGCCTGATCCTTGTTTATGCTGCCGGTGCAATGCCTGCGGCGGTCTTTATTTTTACCGGATTTATCAGAGCACTTCCTGCAGATTTAGATAATGCTGCTCGAATTGACGGCGCGAAAGAGCATCAGGTATTTTCAAAAGTAATGTTGCCACTAATTGTTCCAGTAACAGGAATTGTCGCAATTTACTCAGCAATTCCAATGTGGAATGACTTCCTTTTGCCTCTCGTATTTATTCGCGATCAATCCAAGATGACAATCATGCAAGGAATCTCCGTCTTTTTCGGTGAAAATGGTTCTGACTGGGGAGCGATCTTTGCAGGCCTTACGATGGCAGCGCTTCCATTAATCCTTCTCTATGTGATTCTTAGCGGTAAATTTATTAAGGGTTTGACGGCTGGCGCTACCAAGGGATGACATCAACATCTTTTAAACTTAACTGCTGCGATATTGTCGTTTCATCACAAGCGCTTGCGGGATCTCCCCTTATGGACCCAGAAGCTCTCACTCGGATTGGCTTGGATGCAATTGAAGGTGGTGCAGGAGCGCTTAGATTAGCTGGCGCCGACACAGTAAAAGTGGCGAGGGCGCGAGTAACGGTTCCCATCATTGGTTTAATCAAAACTAACAGAATTGGATTCGAACCTCGAATCACGGCTACATCAGAAGAAATAATTCAACTAAAGGAAGCTGGGGCTGACATAATTGCAATTGATGCAACTAATCGTAAACGCCCAGAACCACTCGAGAACCTCTTTCATACCGCAACAAGTAATAATCTAGAAATTTTTGCGGACATCGCAACTATCGATGAAGCAAAGCAAGCGATGGATTTAGGTGCCACCTACATAGCTACGACAATGTCTGGATATACGGATGCTCGCACACCAACAGATGGACCCGATTTTGAATTACTCGAGAGCGTGATTGCTTTGGGTGCAAAAGCGGTCCTTGAAGGCAGAGTTTCCACAGCAATTCACATCCAGCACGCTCTAGATCTTGGTGCATACTCAGTAGTTATTGGTCGCGCGGTAACGAGTCCACAAACTATTCTGCGAGGTATTCTTGAAGGAGTTAAAAAGTGAAGAGTGTTCTTTGCATCGATTGTGGTGCTAGCTCAACAAAATGGAGCTGGCAAACAAGTGATGGATCTATAAAATCTGGCAAGGCAGCGCACATAACAGGGCATATTTTTGACGAAGCCGAGTGGGTGCGAGTTACTTCCATTCTTCAACTCATAAAGAGTGAGGTAGGAGTCCTTGATGAAGTAGTTATAGGCGTGACTGGGCTTGACGGTACTGGTGAGATTTCAAAGAGTTTGCACTCACTTCTTAAGAGCGTATTTATGACTGAAAGCATTTCCCTCATGAATGACATGGAGCTGGCGTACTCCGCGTTCTTCGCACCAGGGGAAGGCGTGCTCGTATATGCAGGAACTGGTTCAGTTGCCGCCAGTATCGATAAACAAGGTTCTTTCCATCGAAGTGGGGGTTGGGGCTATCTCATCGCCGATGAAGGCGGAGGATTCTGGATCGGACAGCAAGCATTGAGACACGTCACCAATCAATTAAACAGTGGGGCTCTTGATTGGAGCGATCCACTTACCTCGATGACGATGACAAAAGCTAATGCAAAGGACTGGGATGGCCTTCGGACATTTGTCTACAGCGGAACCCGTCAAGCTGTGGCATCGCTTGCGCCTGAAGTTGCGATAGCAAAATCGCAAGGCTCTGCAACTGCAGAACGCATTCTACGAGAGTCAGGAAAACATTTAGCCGCCCTCGCTCTGACTCTTCAAGAAAGATTGGGCACAAGTAAATTCATTGCAATGGGCGGTGTCTTTATGATTGATAAAGTCATTTTTGAGTCGCTCGCAGAAGAGTTACATCAAGGTATTGAACTAGTAGATTCTGATATACCTTTAGTATGGATTAAAAAGAACAATTAAAAACTGATTACTTACGACTCGGTGAGCGCTTCCCTAATACGGTTAGATGAGGCATAAAGTCTTGCTCGCGCTGCATCTGGGTCTAAATTGAGCAATAGCATCAGAATTGCAACTTTAACTTCATGGCCAGATGACTTCAGCGCCTCTGTGGATTCCAATTTGGTCGCGCCAGTAGCTTTTTCAATAATTCTTACAGCACGGTCCTGAAGTTTTTCATTGCTAATTTGAAGATCCACCATTAAATTTCCAAAAGTTTTTCCAAGACGAACCATCGAAATTGTAGAAATCATATTCAAAACCATCTTTTGAGCCGTTCCAGATTTCAATCGAGTTGATCCAGCCAAGAGTTCTGGTCCAGAATCAACATCCAAAGCATGATCACTAATCTTTCCGGCTTCAGAATTTGGATTGCATGTGATCGCAATTGTTAATGCGCCTACATTTTTAGCGTATTCAAGACCACCAAGGACATATGGGGTTCTTCCGCTTGCCGCTATTCCAACTACTACATCTCGTTGTGAAACATTGGCATTTTTTAAATCAGCTGCACCAAGTTCTGGTTTATCTTCTGCGCCCTCTGCTGGGCTACGCAATGCTGAATCTCCACCAGCTATAAAAGCAACGACCTGATCTGTAGATACAGAAAATGTTGGACCGCACTCAGCCGCATCTAAAACACCAAGTCGACCTGATGTACCCGCGCCCATGTATATCAATCGACCACCCTGCAGCATGCGGTCAATAACACCATCGATGGCTTTCTCTATTTTTGGTAAAACTAAAGTTATGGCTTTAGGTACTTCCGTATCACTTTCATTCATGGCTTGCAATAATTCAGAAACGCTCATGACATCAAGTAACTGGAATTTTGAATCAACTTGCTCGGTTCGCAATAAACCTAGTTCTGGTTCCTTTTGAGAGTGTGTCATAGTGTATAAATAATACGGTAGATATTAAAAAGTATCTAGGACCAAAAGAATCTAATACAATTTCCGCATGATTCGATACGCTCGCAAAGAAGATGTTCCGCAGATACTTCAGCTTATAAAAGAGCTTGCTGTCTACGAAAAGGCCCCTTTAGAAGCCAAGGCGACTTTTGAGCAAGTTACAGAATCACTCTTTGGCGAACAGCCCTTTGCTTACTGCCATGTTGCAGAAGACAATGGTCTTATAGTTGGAATTTCAATCTGGTTTCTTAACTACTCAACTTGGATTGGTAAGCCAGGTATATACCTTGAAGATCTCTATGTTGATCCTGCGTATCGCGGCAAAGGTTACGGCTTAGCTTTCCTGAAAGAGTTAGGAAAGATCTGCGTAGAACGCAATTACGAAAGATTGCAATGGTGGGTTCTCGATTGGAACCAACCAAGCATCGACTTCTACAAATCACTAGGCGCAGTGCCGATGGATGAGTGGACTGTGTATCGCGTTAGCGGAGATGCACTTAAAAAACTAGGAAGTTAATTAAGCGGTTGGTGCTTCAGCAAGATCTTCAGGGGAATCAGGTGTTGCCACCTTCGGTGCTCCAGCAAATGTGAATTTTGCGTCAGCCCCTTCTCCCTCAACATCAACAACGATGATCTCGCCAGCCTTTAGCTCGCCAAACAAGATGCGCTCTGACAAGCCATCTTCGATCTCGCGTTGAATTACACGACGCAATGGACGTGCACCAAGGAGCGGATCGTAACCACGGTCTGCAAGAAGATCTTTAGCGGCAGGAGTTAGTTCGATGCCCATGTCCTTTGTCTGCAAACGATCATCAAGATTCTTAAGCATGAGATCTACTATCTGAATGATCTGTGGCTTAGTCAACTGGTGGAAGACAATGATGTCATCGATACGGTTGAGGAATTCAGGGCGGAAGTGAGATTTGAGTTCATCACTAACTTTACCCTTCATGCGCTCGTAATTAGTCATATCGTCATCGCTGTTGGCAAAACCAAGCCCAAGTGACTTAGAGATGTCACGAGTACCAAGGTTTGTTGTCATGATGATGACAGTATTCTTGAAATCTACTTTTCGGCCTTGTGCATCTGTTAGATGACCTTCTTCGAGCACTTGAAGAAGTGAGTTGAAGATGTCTGGGTGTGCCTTTTCGATTTCATCAAAGAGAACAACTGAGAATGGTCGGCGGCGAACCTTTTCAGTGAGCTGTCCACCTTCGTCATATCCAACGTAGCCTGGAGGTGCACCAAACAAACGTGATGCGGTGTGACGTTCTGAGTATTCAGACATATCAAGCTGAATCAACGCATCTTGATCACCAAATAAGAATGATGCAAGGGTGCGAGAAAGTTCAGTCTTACCAACACCAGATGGACCAGCAAAGATGAATGATCCACCAGGACGGCGTGGATCCTTTAAGCCTGCGCGAGTACGGCGAATTGCTTGTGACAAGGACTTGATCGCTTGATCTTGGCCGATAACACGGTTGTGCAATTCATCTTCCATCCGAAGCAAACGTGCTGTTTCTTCTTCAGTTAGTTTAAAGACCGGAATTCCTGTAGATGCAGATAGAACCTGTGCGATGAGCTCTTCATCAACTTCGGTAACCTTATCTAGATCAGTAGCTTTCCAATTCTTTTCAGCTTCCTGCTTCTCGGTGATAAGTGTCTTTTCCTTGTCGCGAAGAGTTGCTGCTAATTCAAAATCTTGTCCATCGATTGCAGACTCTTTTTCCTTGCGAGCATTTGCAATCTTTTCATCAAATTCGCGAAGTTCAGCAGGTGCTGTCATACGCTTGATACGAAGTCGAGAGCCTGCCTCATCGATAAGGTCAATCGCCTTATCTGGCAAGAAGCGATCTGAAACATAACGATCTGCAAGGTTTGCTGCAGCTGCGAGCGCGCCATCTGTAATTGAGACTCGGTGATGAGTTTCGTAACGATCGCGAAGACCCTTAAGAATCTCAATTGTGTGCGCAACAGAAGGCTCTTTAACTTGGATTGGCTGGAAACGACGCTCTAGGGCTGCATCCTTTTCAACATGCTTGCGGTACTCATCAAGTGTTGTTGCACCAATTGTCTGTAGCTCGCCACGGGCAAGCATTGGCTTCAAGATGCTTGCTGCATCAATTGCACCTTCTGCAGCGCCAGCGCCAACAAGTGTGTGAATTTCATCGATGAAAAGAATAATGTCGCCGCGAGTTTTAATCTCTTTAAGAACCTTCTTCAAACGCTCTTCGAAATCTCCACGGTAACGGCTACCTGCAACAAGTGCGCCCAAATCTAGTGAGTACAACTGCTTATCCTTCAATGTTTCTGGAACATCGTTTTTATAAATCGCTTGTGCAAGACCTTCGACAACTGCAGTCTTTCCAACACCTGGTTCGCCGATAAGAACTGGATTATTTTTTGTACGACGAGAAAGAACCTGCATTACACGTTCAATTTCAGTTTCGCGACCAATAACTGGATCGAGCTTTCCTTCACGGGCGGCTTGTGTCAGGTTGCGACCAAATTGATCGAGAACTAAAGATGTTGATGGTGTTCCTTCTGCTGGCCCACCAGTTTGTACAGCTTCTTTTCCTTGATAACCAGAAAGAAGTTGAATAACTTGTTGGCGAACTCGATTGAGATCTGCGCCAAGCTTTACAAGAACTTGTGCAGCTACACCCTCGCCTTCGCGGATTAATCCGAGAAGTATGTGTTCGGTACCAATATAGTTATGACCTAACTGCAACGCCTCACGAAGTGAAAGTTCTAGAACTTTCTTCGCGCGCGGAGTAAATGGAATGTGACCACTTGGTGCTTGCTGACCTTGCCCAATGATTTCTTCAACTTGTGCGCGTACGCCTTCAAGTGAGATGCCTAGAGATTCCAAGGCTTTGGCTGCAACGCCTTCACCTTCGTGAATCAATCCCAAAAGGATATGTTCGGTACCGATGTAGTTGTGATTGAGCATTCGTGCTTCTTCTTGGGCCAGCACAACAACACGGCGGGCTCGGTCGGTAAAGCGCTCAAACATGGGCGATGCTCCTTTGGGTCGATCTTTCGTTAAGCCTAATACCTGCGGGGCTACGCTCGCGAGGCGGATTGGTCCTGCCTTTTACAACCCCAAATGTGGTGGGGTTATGCCCGAAATCAGACTAAATCTGGGGGCTTTTTAGAGCTTTTTCAGCATTCGAGTATTGCCCAGGGTATTGGGCTTCACCGATTCAAGGTCAAGGAACTCAGCCACACCGGCATCATAAGAACGGAGGAGCTCGGCATAGATTTCAGGTCCGACTGGAGTTCCTTCGATCACTTCAAAACCATGACGTCCGAAGAACTCTGTTTCAAAAGTTAAACAGAAAATTCGTTCTACACCAATATTTTTCGCGCGCGCAATAATTGATTCAAGAATCTGGTGGCCCACACCTTTGCCGCGAAGTTTTTCTGAAACTGCAACTGTGCGAACCTCTGCAAGGTCTTCCCACAAAATGTGTAACGCGCCGCAACCAACAACCTCATCGCCTTCGACCGCAACTGTAAATTCTTGGACGCTTTCATACAAAGTCACAGTTTCTTTTGTAAGCAGTCGACCTTGTGGTGCATACGAGTCAATTAATTGACGAATGCCTTTGATGTCACTTGTATGTGCTGGACGAATCAGCATGAATTAATCAACTTCAGGTTTAACTAGTGGAAATAAAATTGTTTCGCGAATTCCAAGACCGGTAAGAGCCATTAGTAAACGATCGACTCCCATTCCCATTCCACCGGTGGGAGGCATTGCAAACTCCATTGCCCGCAAGAAATCTTCATCGACTTGCATTGCTTCAAGGTCACCCTTTGCGCCAAGTGTTGCTTGTTCAACTAGGCGATCGCGTTGAACAACAGGATCAATTAGCTCGGAATAACCTGTGGCAAGTTCAAATCCATCAATATACAAGTCCCACTTTTCAGCAACACCTGGTAAATCACGGTGTGCGCGAACAAGTGGTGAGGTATCAACCGGAAAACCCATTACAAATGTTGGTTCAACTAATTCGTGACGAGCAACGTGCTCGAAAATTTCTTCGGCTAGCTTGCCCGTAATCCACTTAGGATCAATTTTTAAGCCCAATTTTTCAGCGATTTTCTTCAAATCTGCAATCGGCGTAAGTGCTGTAACGCTTTCACCAACACCGTTAGAAATAGCCTCATACAAGGAGATCTGCTTCCACTTGCCACCTAAATCAGCTTGGCGCCCATCATGGTGTGTAACAACATGTGAGCCTGCAACTGCCATTGCCGCGTTCTGAACAAGGTCGCGGGTTAGATCGGCGATAGACATCCAGTCGCCGTATGCCATGTAACTCTCAATCATTGCAAACTCAGGTGAGTGCGATGAATCAGCGCCCTCATTGCGGAAGTTACGGTTGATTTCAAATACGCGCTCGATACCGCCAACAACGCAGCGCTTTAAGAATAACTCTGGCGCAATACGCAGATACAGATCCATGTCATAAGCATTAGAGAATGATTTAAATGGTCGTGCTGCAGCTCCACCATGCATTACCTGAAGCATTGGTGTTTCAACTTCAACAAAATTAGCTGTGTCGAATGTCTGTCGAAGTGACTTCATAACTGCTGGGCGCAAACGCGCATTGCTACGCGCTTCGGGTCGAACAATTAAATCTACATAACGCATACGAACACGAGTTTCTTCAGACATTGGCTTGTGATCATTTGGCAATGGACGAAGAGATTTAGAAGCCAAAGTCCACGAATTAGC
>Ga0114975_10001282_pt1 | contig 18029 bp, 30 predicted proteins | sample S_130626_EF_Meta_FD_87031 | JGI IMG/M metagenome (GOLD analysis project Ga0114975, IMG submission 87031) | Freshwater microbial communities from Lake Simoncouche, Canada to study carbon cycling - S_130626_EF_MetaG | ecosystem: Environmental > Aquatic > Freshwater > Lake | place: Lake...
AATTTTTTCACAATCAATTTCAGACAAAAAATTAAATATTACAATTTTATCAATTCTATTTAAAAATTCTGGTTTAAATTGCTTCTTAATAGCATCGTTTGTATTTCTTTCAATTATAGACCTATTTGGTATTATCTTAGTCCCTAGCTTGTAGGATATGTCCCTATTGAAGCCTGTGCCACTCGATAGTAGGTGATCGCTAGTTTTGTCGTTTCCAAGATTGGTGGTCATTATTATTATTGTATTTTTAAAGTTAACCACTTCACCTTTAGCATCTGTTAGGATGCCATCGTCGAAAACCCTAAGAAAGGTGTTCCAGATATCTGGATGTGCTTTTTCAACCTCGTCAAGCAATACGACAGTTGAAGGATTTTGCTTTACTAGATTAACTAGCTGACCACCTTCGTCATGACCAATATAGCCAGGAGGGGAACCTATTAGCTTTTGGTTCTCATGTTTATGTTGAAATTCCCCACAATCAATTCTTACCATTGGATATTCGTTTCCAAATAGATATTTATGAAGAGAGTTAGCAAGATGCGTTTTTCCGACACCAGAAGAACCGGCAAATAATAAAACACCTAATGGTCTATCCTCATCACCTAAGCCTACTTGAGATCTCTTAAGAGAACTAACTATAGCATCTATAGCTGGATCTTGACCTATAACAGAAGTCTTTAAATAGTTTTCTAATCCAAGAAACTTTTGTCTTGCAATTGGCTTTGGTTTCTTTATAGCATCTTTTTTCTTAGCTGGAAATGGATAATCGTCCATATCCATCTTTTTGTTTCCGATTCTTCTTAAAGTTTTTTAAAGAATCAAGAAAAGCTTTTGAAAAATCATCATCTTCATTAGAGTCATCTTCCTTATCCGCCATTGGTGGGCCATAAGATAAAGCTACCCATGAGTCGACATCTAGCCCAGGGTTAAGCATTATGCATCCTGTGTATAGTGCGTCTAAACAAGATTCAGCTGCTCTGCGTGACATTAGTCTAAGAGACTCTGTTATATCACCTTTTAAGTTAAAAATAAAATTCTCTATAATAGACTTACGGTAGAGAATATAGTATTCACTCTCACTTTTGTCGTCTTTTGAAAAAGAAAGTGATTCAAGAAATGTTTGAACATCTTCTGGCTCTAGCACTTTGAACTTAACAAATGTTGCTAGTTCAGGCATATATATTTGATATATTCTCAAGTTGACTCACACTTCTATTTAAATATAGTTATATAGTAACTATAAAAATAAATTGAGTCAATGCTTACCTGTATCAGGGTACGCTTTTATTATTGACTTGCCTGGATAAGTATCAACTAACGGATAGACGATAGCTTCTCTCTCTAATATCCAGTATACCACTACTGTCAAGTGGTTTGTCAACTCAATCGTCAATAATATCTTCTATTGCAGGATGTGGTTCCATGCAGGGTCCAGACATTGCCCAATACGCTACTAAATCATGAGGGGTGTTAAATCTCTTCTTTAGTAAAATTAAAGCACGTTGAAAGTCTGTATTTATTTCTGCTCTGTTTTCCACTTTTGTCCTTTTTGTCGTGATATACTTGCGACTCAATTATATCACAAGGACCAATTTATTATGGCAAAAATGACAGATGACGCAGTGCTACTAAAGAAACTATATGCTCTTTTAGAAGTTGTCAAAAAAGAAACGTTAGGTGCTGACTATCAAAGACGCCTTGAAATGAAAGACGTACAAGCTAAGATAGAAGAAAAGATACTATCAATGCGCATGACTACAGATGCCTAACTATGGTATCATTATGTCTATACATAAAACGAAAGTAGGATCCACTACATATGGACGAATCAAAACAACTTGAACTAGCCATTGCTCAAATAGAAAAGCAATTCGGTGCTGGTTCAGTAATGAGATTAGGTTCTTCAGATTTTGAATCTTGGCCAGCTGTGCCAACAGGTGCATTGTCATTAGATAGAATCTTAGGTATTGGCGGTTTGCCAAGAGGTCGTGTAGTAGAAATCTATGGTCCAGAATCTTCTGGTAAATCAACTCTTGCTTTATCTGTTGTAGCACAGGCTCAAAAGATGGGTCTCCGTTGTGCTTACATTGATGCAGAGCATGCACTTGACCCAGTTTATATGCAAGCCTTGGGCGTTGATCTAGACGAACTGCTATTGGCTCAGCCAGACTACGGCGAGCAAGGACTAGAGATTGTTGACAAGCTTATTAGAACTGGTGAGATTGGCGTTATAGTTGTTGACTCAGTTGCTTCACTGATTCCTAAGGCAGAGCTAGAAGGCGAGATGGAGTCCGCTCAGATGGGTCTACAAGCCCGTATGATGGCCAAAGCAATGCGTAAGCTAGTTGGGCTAGCTAATCAGCATAAAACTCTTATTATCTTCATTAATCAATTAAGAAGCAAGATTGGCATTATGTTTGGTAATCCTGAAACCACCCCTGGTGGCATGGCACTTAAGTATGCTTGTTCTGTTCGTATTGACATCCGCAAGAAGGAAGACATCAAGGATAAGACAGGCAATGCTGTAGGCATTGTTTCTAAGGTTAAGATAATTAAAAATAAGATGGCACCCCCAATGAAGATTACTGAGTTCTCTATCATATATGGAACTGGCATCGACCAGTATGGATGTGTGCTAGACGTTGCAATCGCAGATGGCTTGTTTACTCAAAAGGGTGCATGGATCTATTACGGTGGAGAACTATTCGCACAAGGTAGAGAAAATGCACTTACGCAGCTGCGTGACAACGCTGAACTTTTTGAAGAAGTTAAGAAACAGCTAAACAATGCCTGATAGTAAAAAGGGAATTGTAGTGGAACCGTGTACTGAATGTCCGGTTCCAACAAATTTTATAATTAAAAACCTCCCAGTTGATGACGCCGGCAGACAGAGATGTGGTGTTGAGTGCAGAGAGTGTGGAGACAAATGGACGGAGATTACAGATGAATGAATTTGAAGAAGCAGAATACGAAAAGTATCTTAGTCAATGGGAGACAGAGTTCTCATCACGCAAAAACGTAGATAAGAGAATCAAGGACTTTCAGAACTTTGAGATCAAGGTTCCTAAGGCTAACTCTGAGATAGCTTATTACCTTAAAGAGTATAACGATTTTGCGCAACAAAAAAAGAACAGTAAGGTTTATGACTGGGCTAAAGAAGCTCCTGAACAAACAGATGCTGAGATTTTTATAGAGAAGGCTGAAGATCTTGTGGAAAACATTCACAACGCTCTTCAAGATCTTTTAGAGTTTCTATACGATAAATACGACGTCTAAGTTACTATAAAGATGTAAACAAAAACCCGCCTAATTTTTTTCGGGTCAAATATTTTTTTTAAAATAAACCACAGAGGGGTAGTGTCTCATGGATTCATTTAGAGAATTATTAAACGAAATACTCCAAAACATCCAAGCTAGCAAGGATCAGGCGACGCTTGACGAGTTCTACGAGTCAACTGCTCACAGTGACCTAATTGCCACGTTTCATACACGCAGTGACAGTATGGTGGTCGTTTCTATGTTTGACATTGACCAATGGTCGCTTATCTCAGACATGGCTGCTTTTATGGGAAAATCCACAGAAGAAATTATAGAAGAGTTAGATCCTTCTAGCCCCAACATTATGGTGATGAAGCCAGAAGACCTACCTAACTTTGGTGAACTCTAAACGTATCTAATAATAGCTGGAACGTTATCTAAGTATGTTCTTTCGTACGTCTGGTACAAAAGACACCCAAACACTTCTTGAGCCACTCTATTTGACATGTGTGCTGGAAGCTTAGTCTTGATGTACTCATTAACCTCTGCTCCTTCTATGTCCAACATTTTATATTCTGGTTTAGTATAAAAATTATAAATAGAACAATGATCTAAGATTGGTTCATATTTAGACGGTGAGTATAGATTGTTGATAAAAACAGCTGCATCAAATTTGAATCCGTGATTTAAATATAGATCCATAACAACTCTACAATCATTTCCTATACCTATAAAAATTAATTTATCTGTCTGTATGGTATTCATGTATGTAAGTTGTTTTGCTAGTTTTTTAGCTGTTTTTTTATACGTTTTATTATCTTTACATTGATCAAATAATAATACTAGGTGATCATTAGTTATTGTACCTAGGAGAGATCTATCTATCTTCCATGGAGCCTTTGTTCTAAATAACTTCTCTGAGCCAACCAGTATGTTATTAGGCATTGTATCTATATTCATTTGTGATGGTCTTTTCTTCTTAGTAGTTGTAATCGTCGAATCCGTAGTTATCGGAGTCGTAGGTCTCATAGCTTGAGTCAGCAAATCTATCGAAGCCTCCTATGGAGATTGACTCCATGAGCTCTTCTATGTCATCTTTAGCATTAAAGGCATATAGGTCTTCTGGGTCAAACAGTGGATCTTTTGTTTCTTTTGGCATTTGGATTATCTCCTTGGTTATGTCTTGTTTTTCTTTCGCCGGCCTTTCCGACTTGGTAGAAAATCTACCACACATCTTCCTACATAACAACCTATAGGGGTGAAATATCTAGGAAAAATTTTTGAGGGCAAAGTGTTTCACTAAAGATGTCTCAACCTATATACACGTATATAAAAATTCATATACTATGGAAATATAGGAAAATTTTCAGGGTGGTACCTATGGATATATGTGTGTCCACAGACCTTTAACATGCCCACCCGGGTATGGGGTCTAACAAACAGGAAAGGTTCAGTAACATGAGCAACAACATTAAGAAGAGCATCATTATGGTGCTTGGAGGAGTACTCTTCGGATTCTTCTTTCTCATCACAAAGGGAACAGAAGCATTCGTACAGTACGAAACAGCATTTACACTTGAGAAGCTCTTGAGTGTAGATAACCTTGCCGTTATGGCTGCTATCTTCACTGCATTTAAGGCAGACGAGAAGATGCAACATAGGGCATTGAATTGGGGTATTACTGGAGCAGTAGTATTCCGTATCCTATTCATCATGCTAGGTGCTGAGGCACTTGAGCGTTTCTCCTTCATGAATCTTGTATTTGGCGGCCTATTGGTCTTCAGTGCATACAAGATGCTAGGTGGAGAAGATAGTCACAACGAAGAGCCTGCTATGGTAGCAAGGATTAAGCGTATTGCACCCAACATGCCCATGATTATTATGGTCATTGTTGCAGTGGAATTAACTGACATTCTATTTGCTATTGATAGCGTGCCTGCAGTACTGTCTGTAACTGATGATCGTATGATTGCCATTACAAGCAACATAGCTGCAGTACTAGGTCTTCGTGCACTATTCTTCGTATTGAAGGATGGTATGGATAAGATCAAGTACCTCAACCAGACACTGGCTGTAGTACTTGCCTTTGTTGGATTCAAGATGGTAGCCCATACTTGGATTCACATCGGTACCCTTACCAATGTAGCTATCATTGCGGTTATATTCGCAGTAGGTGTCTTTGCTTCTTTAAGGAAGTAAGGACAATAAGATTACCCTTGGGGACTTTGGTCCTCAGGGGTTTTCTTTTTATGGGTAGGTCTTAGACCTTTAACTACTGTACCTGTACATACAGTAGATCGCTACGCATTTACCTTACCCAAGGGCAACTTGTAAGCATAGTCATACATGACAATCATGTGTGCAATTACCATACTTCTAGGAGGAGTCATGGAAACACAACAAACACAGAAGGATTTGTACCCCTTCATTTCAATCATCCTGTCTCTCATGGAGGGCAATCTTGAATTCAAGAAAGCTGTCTGTGGAGATGTGCAATCTTACTTCGTGTTCGAAGAAGAGAGCATTCACGGTGTTGGTGCTGTAGTTCGCTACATGTACGTTGCACGTCAGGATGGTAAAACACTTGCCGAGTTGGTTGGACCTATAATGTTCAATCCAGCTTTCATCTTGCAGATCATTGCTCAAATGAAGAATGATCCAGAGATGGGGCACAGTGGAAAGGGCAACATCTGGGATTGGTCAGGTGTTCAACAGCATCCTGACTTGAACAGTCAAGTGCGGCCCACTATCAGCTGGAATAAGTAACCAGTAAAACAATAAGAAGAACCTCAGTCGTACAGGACTGGGGTTTTTCTTTTATGGGTAGATACTAGACAACAAGTCTGGGCCCTAATGATTGGAGAAATCATGACACATGAAGCAATCGACGCCTTGGAGGAGAACTTCTTCCACCAAGACGCCAATGCCATCAAGAAGCACTACAACGGCTCAAAGGCCTACCAGTGCTGCAACGATGAACACTGCACCAACAACCGCAAGGTCGCTGGTCGCAAAGGCCTCATCAACAACAACGCCAAGAACAAGAACAACAAATAGTTTAAGTTAACTGGTGTTAAAAAAGAAACTCTTTCCCTGGGATCTTCGGATCCTGGGGTTTTCTTTTTATGGGTAGCAAGTTGACCACAAGGTCAGACCCGATCATGAGGAGGTTAATCTCATGAAAGAAACAACCACGTTGGTTACTCCAACACAGCCACCAGAAGCGTCATTTGACTCTCTCCGAGCATCTCTTAAGATGTTCAACGAGTACTACGCAAAGAAGGATTATGTTCGTGCATGCATTCTTTCGAAGCAAGTATCTGGAATCAAAGCAGAGATGCTAGCAAAAGCTGACGAGTCATATCGCTCAGCACTCGACTGGCATATCGAGTACATCATCCTCAACGGATGATCCATTGTCCTTTATGGGCAATAGACAATACCTAGCAGCGTTCTGTTAGAAGAGAAGGAAGACTCCCTTAGGGGAGTTTTTCTTTTATGGGTAAACACTAGACCACAAGTAACCCAAGTGGTCACAATAGACATGGGAGGTTAATCCATGTTAGTACTATTCACCGTGGCGTTCGTCGTCACCCTCACCGCTGCAGTATACATGCAATTCAGTTCACAAGCTGAGAAGTATGTTCTGCAGTACAGCCCAGATGCTGATGCATTCCTTATCCTTGGATCTGGAATCATGGGCATATTGAGCTTGCTTGCATTGGCCAACTCAGGGCTTAACATTTATGTAGGATTTGCAGTCTTATTATTTGGTTGGGTTCCGTGTGCTCTAATTGGAGTACGCATTGAGAAGATCCGAGAAAACTTGTGCAAACAGCGTGCATTACCTGCGGGTCATAACGCTCAACTTGCAGCATCTTTCGGGATGTCAGAGTTTGATAAAGCTGGCACTTGTGAAAAATGCCTTAAGAAAGGGCATGTTCGTAGGTACTTCCATCAGCAGCACGGGTGGATTCTTTCACTTTGTGTTGACAGTGTAAGGTGCGATGCAAATGTAATTTATTGTGTTGTGGATTTTGCAGATGACTTTGTTCTCTATACGGGGACATGGGAAAATTGCAATCAAGTAATGCAAGAAAACTACGGAGGTCTGCAAGTTATACCTCACGCAAACATTACCAAACAAATGTGGTTGCAACTTCGTAACCAGCTTTAAGATAAAGCAATAAAGATTACCCTTGGGGACTTCGGTCCTCAGGGGTTTTCTTTTTATGGGTAGGTGTTTGACCACAAGTAAAAGCCAACAACAATTCCTAAGGAGGAAACCATGGCACCAAACACCAACAGCGATTACGTACTCGAGATTCTCGAACAAGTAATAGCACACACAAAACAAGTAGTAGAAAAAGGATACTGCAATTGCTTTTGCAATGCATATCATTCAGATACTGAGAAAACTGCACAGTTCAACTGTGTTCCCGCAGAACGCCTTTACAGCGTAATGCGTGGAGAAGAACAGAACTACGAGGAGGATGTCAATAACATCACGCCTTTCAAGTTCATCTGGATGGATAACAACATTCAGGATCGCAACTGGTTCTTGTAACCTAGTTGTAAACACCTACCCAAAAGATAAAGAATACCACACATCCAGTGTGGTTTTTCTTTTATGGGTAGACTATAGACCTCAGGTCAACCCAGGGTGCGTCCCTTCCCAATTGGGAGAATCAGCATGCTGGTCTCAGCATCGTACAGAGGCAGTCGTGCACTAATTCCAGTGTATGCACCGACATGTTCCAGGAGGAATCATGGCAAACATCAAATGTGTCGCTTGCAAAGGCGTACACCCAACAGTATCTGCACTCAAAGCATGCCACATGGCAAACAATGCTCTGATTGCAGACAAAACCAGCACCGTCAAGACCACCAAGGTTGAGAAGGCTAAGAGCTACAAGCTTTTCACCTTCGACACCGAGGCTGCTCGTGATGCGTTCATCCAGGCAACCCCTGGTGCACAGGTGCTGACAACCAGCGTCAAGAAGGTAAACGTGTTCAACCAGGACACTAATGCCTACGAGATGGTAGTAACCAAGACCTTCAAGGTCATCGTTAAATAATCCATTGACAAGGTGTGAGCTAGAGGTCAGCTCTCACCAAGTCGGGATTACCAGAACAAAGGAGTCAGAAATGGCTTATCAAGGCTGGCACACCAAATGTAAAGTTTGTGGATGCACACTGCGGCCAGGAGAGGGAGAGTTCATCTCTTACCCATTCCAGCAGGCATTGTGCACCAAACACTTTGCAGACTGGAAACAGAACATTGCAGATCGCAAGGCTACAGCAAAAGCCAAGCGTGAAACAGAACAACAGAAGAAGCTGAACAAGCCAACACTGTTTGACTAACTGAGTCTTCGGACAAGGTGAGGAGAGACCCCTTCGGGGGTTTCTCTTTTATGGGTAAATCCTAGACCACAGGTCTGGGCCCAACAAGAAAGAAAGAATAATGGAAGCAAAGGAAGTCTATCACATTGCGTTTACTGGACATCGTCCAAATAAACTCGGTGGTTATGATGACAACAGCCCTAAGCGTATAGCTTTAAGGCAAGAAATTCAAGAAACATTACAGCGTGCTGTAGTCAAGTACGGAAATACTCATGAGATTATTGTTATCTCGGGTGGTGCTCTTGGTGTAGATCAAGATGCTGCTCGTGTTGCATATCAAATGAACATTCCGTTTATTGTCGCACAGCCGTGTAAGAATCATGAATCAAAGTGGCCTAAGGAGTCACAGATCAAATACAAGAAGATGATTGAGTTAGCTCATGAAGTTATACTTGTAAGCGATGGAACATATCCTGAACTTGGAGCTAAGTGCATGCAAGACCGTAACATTTGGATGGTTGATCACTGCGATGCTTTGATTGCTGTTTGGGATGGAACATCAGGCGGAACAGCTAACTGTGTTGGATATGCGAAACGTGTCGGCAAACCAATTGTTTACATTGACCCAACCAACATTGCTTAACTAACAATAAAAATAAGAATATACCTAGCAGCATTCTGTTAGAAGAAAAGAGAACTCCTTCGGGAGTTTTCTTTTTATGGGTAGATCCTAGACCACAGGTCTGGGGTTACAACCCAAACCGCGTATGGACGGCCTTCCATACACCTACAGCACAGGAGGTGCTAACATGCCGTTTCACGGTATCGTAAGGCGTGCAGGTAAGTGGTTTCGACTACTGACCGATGCGCCGCTTCTTGAGGGCGACCAAGTCCTTGAGGAGTTCAACAGTGGGTCTTACACACCCGCCTTCCTCAACCAATTCTTCTCGGGTAAATACCGAGTAGAGGTTCGGAAGCACAAGTCACGTCGTAAGTATGCTGGTTCAAAGCATGCTCCCGGTGTGACAAGTGAAGAGCTGTTTTCTAGTGAAGTAATTCGCTGGTCAACTGCTTCAGAGCAACACATAGTGCGAGTCAAGGGCAACCAAGGCTGGCTCTCTTGCTTCAACGAGATTGGACTCATTATCCAAAACTCGAAGAAGATGTCCAAGAGGCTAGCTGAAATTGTCAGGACAACTTGCGCTTGGTTGTACGTAGAGGATGGATCTCTCAGTATTGAGGTCATCGAACATTCCCTCCCAGAGAGGTATGTAGATGGCATCAGTGCAATGAGCCGTTCTCTTGCGTGCAGCTGTATCATGTCCAACACCAACGCAACACGTCGGTGGAGGGCTCGTGAACTATGGAAGATTCGCACTGGCCAAACAGCCAATGTAATCTTTCGGATGCTCACGCCAGATGGATTGATTAAGGGTAATGCCTTTGTCCTTCCCCGAAAGATGATGAATGGTTATGACGTTCGCACGTTTGCACCAAACATCAAGTCCGAAATCCGTACCAATGGATGGCAATGGCTAACAATCGAACCAACTTATGGAGCAATTCCAATTAAGTCGGACGATTTAACCCATGCTATCTATCGTGGGATTAACGGTCTGTATGACGACGCAACTCTACTTGCTTCTCTATCAGGAATGTTGAAGAATTTCTTCAATGACCTTATGGAAGGCAAGCGTTCTGAGTGGCTTACTCGTTTAGCTAATGCTGAACATGTAGTCCATGAAGACGATGAAGAGCGTTTCAGTGCAGATCGTGGACTGGTCGGCATCCTTCAGGATAGAATTGCTGAGCTTTACAAGCTTGGTGTTTCGTTGACTGCTAGTCAGACTCTCATGTTCTTGAGTGTCAATGGCTTACGCAAGCAACTCCTGACGGACAAGACAGTAGATGACGGTAACGGTAGTCACAGGAAGTTACGCTCCTGGGAAGACAAAACCCGTCATTGGTTTCCTGTGCCATGGGCATACTCTGCTCATATCATGACACAAGAAGCCTTGCAACTCTTCGGATTCCCTGTAACAAGCAGGAGCTGGGGCTATTATCATAAAGCTACTCATAGTTTTGTGGTACCCGGTGAATTCTTTGACAAGCACTACGCTGACCATGGTGGTTGGGACCTCGACGATTCTGTCAAGGTTCATATCCGATTCATCAAGTTTCCTAACGGAGACATCAAGCCAATGGCTATCCTGCTACGCAACCCAAATGACTTTGGTGAGTGGAGCATGATTCCTGTAGCAAAGGCTGGACCTGTATTTCATCAGTACACGGAACAACCTCCTGTAGTGGACTACGAGCAACTAACAACATTAGTTCCTCAGTTCTCTACGGTCAAGGATAGGCTAGACATTGGTAATCTTCCTGGTTCTCTCACTTTTGGTGAAGAGTTCTCATTGGAAGATGAGCTGCGTGTTCGCACAACTGCTCTGATGTTTCCTGCTGGAACTGGTGGTGCCGTACTGCCAAAGATGCTCCATGCTGCCCTCGTCGGTGGTTATCTGCCCAAGCTATATGCTCCCAATGAGGAAATCATTGATGCACTACAGCAAGGGTCAGCTACACCTGAGGACGTCATGGTCATCCAACAGTACGTGAGCTACATCTTCTCACAACTTGCTATGGAAACTGGCGGTGAAATCGATGCATTCTGGTACAATACCAGACTGTTCGAGGCACTTGCTGACAACCATGGCTTGCATTGTGGTGAGCTAGAGGATTCCCCTTGGATTTCTCTGCACACTCAACGTGAGGAGATGGTTCAGTCTGCGCTTAAAGCAATGACTAACTGGCTCAATGCTACCATCACAAAGCCTGAACTCTTGGATGAGATCGAATGGACAACTGAAGAATATATCAGTGCACCAAACGAGCTCAACAAGATCAAGGCAGCAAAGAACCGATCCCTTAACTGGGTGGCTGAATTCGTTCAGTTACTTGAGGAGTCGGATGCCGAACATGGCGAAGAACGTACGAATCGTAAGATCCTGCGTCTAGCCAACCAAGCATTTGCTGCCAAGGATCAGTACCCAGGCGCTAACCATGATCAGTGGCTGTACAGTTTCTCTGCAAAGAGCGACAAGCAGCCAGTGGATTGGTTCATCCGAGCACTGAAGGCTCAACAGTCCTGACCTAGTCAGTCAGAAGAAGAAGGGATTCCCTCTGCTACACATCCAGTGTAGTAGGGGGTTTTCTTTTTATGGTGACAGGGTAGACCACAGGCCTCTAGCTAGACCTCAGGTCTTCCCTCAATCCTCAAGCCTAACCTCAGGTTTCGGAGTAAAAGATTTATAATTATAAGTCTCATCTTCTAAATTCGGGGGGTGAGTTTGGCCTGACCTCAGAGTTGGGCTAAAAAGAAGGGACGTCACCGTGGCGTTCTAAAGTCTGCTTGGACCATTCGTGGTTCAATCAGAAAAGAAGGGAGACTCGCGTGCCCTCAATAACAGCGAGTAGATACTTTGGAGGTATCATGTCCCATTCAATCATCCCAACAATCACTTGGGTAAATCCCGAGCTGGCTGCCAGTGGTCGGACCGTCAAGGTTCTTCTCACTCACGAGTCATTTCCTGCTGGAGTTTCGCACTTTGCGTACATTCCTGTTGGAGCTGCACCTCGTAAGTGGGACCGCATTGAGGCAACTACCGTCAAGGTTGGTGAAGTCCAGTATGACTACACCGATACCGTGACTGGTGACGTTGTCGCACTCAAGGTTCCACGCGCACAAGTCTCCTTCTTTGGTGACTGCGCATTGGTCAACCCAGCTCCAGTTCAGCCTACCCAGTGGGCTGACAAGCGTACATCTGCCCCTGCAACTGAAGCCGTTTCCGAACCCTTCTAGTTGCTTGGGCCTTGTGCTCTACTCTTGAATCAGGTACCTCGGCATCATTCCTTTATTGGTTTGATGCCGGGGTTTACCTTTATTTTTTCCAGTCACTCGTCGACCCACTCGCTTCGCTCGGGGTCTACTCGTGCCTGGACAGTCGCTACGCGCCTGGTACGCCATTATGGTTGTACTGGGTTTTACATTTTTTCTAAAAGAGTTAGACCTCAGGGTTCTAAACCTTTTTATTTTTGGGCTTTACCCCCAAGATCACCTAAAAACCCATCTGAAAAGAAGGGGCAATACCCAAAAGCTTCAAGGAGAAACATGAAACTTTCAGAAATAACCAAAAACACACTACGCGCACGGGATCTCATTGATCTTGCTAACGCCCAACTCAACAAAGCGGAATCAACGCTTGACCTTGTTCAATGGATCTCACCCTCAGGTGACCTCTACATTGAGCCAAAATCAGCAATCATCGACATGATCCACAACGGATCTTGGAAATAACAAAATTTGCATGACACCTCCCGGTTGTGAATGGTCAGTTTAATCGCTGGCCATTCACACTGGTGTCTTGTTTTTTATTTTAGGGTTTAACCCTAAGACCACCTAAAAAGAAGGGCTATATAAAAGGAGATTTTATGCCTGAAACAATATTCAATTCATATTTCTTAGTAAATTTTAAATCAAACGTCATTATAAAATGGGGTACTGAAATAGAAATGCAGAAATTACAATACGAATTTATTTATTTAGATTTAAATATAGTTACATTTGAAAATTTAACACAAACAATGAAAAGCTCACTAGAGTTTTACACTAACAACAAGGAGACATACTAATGTCAGTAATAATCAATCGTATGCGCTGGCTTTCAGCTGGCTTATACCTCGGAATGTTCATCGTCTATCTTATAGAGTCATACTCTGAAGATGACGAAAAGACTATAGACCTAACTCAAAACTGGTCTAACTACAAGCACAATCACACAAACAAGGAGACAACAAATGCGTAAGCATCTCGCAGTAGCATTCACCACAGTGTGTTTCGTCATCGGTTTATACGCCGGCGACAAAGCACGCTCTACATTCACGAAAAGGAAATACGCATGAACCAAATTACATACATGCAATCATTAGAACTTATTGATCTTGCGGCACAAGAAAACAGACTCTATCACCATAACGGTGGTCAAGCCTACATTCGCGTGTCTATGGACCTAAATGTCCTCATGATCATCGATCACACAATGGCTAACAAAGCCGATGTTTCACTTTATGACGGCACTGCATACTTTAAAGAATGTGCTGGCTATAACCATGAACACTCAAAGCGTTTGCGTGAACACCCAACCACCATGGTTGAATGGTACACAAAGCATACGCTGTTAACAGAAATGCAGGCAGTATAATGTGGTACTGGTACTTAACTGGTATGGTGACAGCCTTCACATTCGTATCTCTTATTATTAATTATATGTTAATAACAGGTTTTATGAATGTGGTTGTTCGCCGGCCTCAAAAAGAACAGCTAGCCGTTGTCTACAACTGGGAAGATCACACTGGTCCAACTAGTCGTGCACTCTAATCTAAAACATCTTGTTAGTCTCTTGTCCCTACAAAAAAGAAGGGAAAGGAGGCTAACAGATGTTTGATTGGATAATAGACATGTTTCTAGGAATACTAGAAGTATTTCTACCTGGAAATAACTCAGAATAAATAAATAACCCACCCACCCACCCATAAACAAAACAAGGAAAACAACATGAATATAGAAAATATTTCAAAATTTACAGGCAAAATTACAGCAAAGACTCTTGTAGGTGTTAAATCAGCACCAGGCAAGACAGGCACGAAAGCAAAGTCAATTAAAGACGCGTTCTCTGCTGGCTTTGTAGAAGTAATTCCTACTAAAAATGAATCAGTTGAAACGGAAGAAATCGATCTGGATGAAGATCTTGATTTCAACGCCACATTTAACAGCTGATTCAAGTAAAACAGTAAATAAAAAAAGAAGGGTGTACACAGATATACCCTTTAATCACCTATTAATCATAACTAAACACATAAGGAAACATATTATATGTCAATTTTAGACAAATTCAAACTCGACAGCTCACTGTTCTCGGCAATTGCTGACAACATTGATTCACTCGAGCCAACTTCAAGCACTCGGACCCTCACGGTTGGTAAGACAATCGACTTCAAGGGTACCATCAACGGTATTGAAGTTCCAGCTCAAGCGACTCTTCGTGAAGCAAGTCTCACACGTTTGTCGATTCTTGACCAAACTTCACCATATACTGGCAAACAATACTACCTCGTTACGGGCGTTATGAACCCTGTACAAATGGATGTAACTGTTACAGTCGATGGCGAAAAGATTGGTCTTATCGACTTACTCCACAAATTCGTCAATGAAAGTGGTCAAGATCTCGATCGTGATACTTTCGAGGCACGTCTTATCCGCAATGGTTTCAACCTCAACGGTGGACAGCGTTTGTTCTTCCAGCAATTTGGTGCTAACGAAGCAGGCTTTAAGCATGCAATCGAAGCATTCAAGGCTGCAGGTGCAATCGATGTTACTGGTCGTATTGACAACCCTGGTCGCATTGTTGCTGCATATCAGCACCAGACTGGCGTTCCATTGACTAGCTTTGAAATTGGTACCACTGACCGTAGTAAGTCACGTACCAACCAAGGCTTCGTTGACTTTGTTGATGCTACTGTAGATTCGTTCCAACGTGTCTATGGTTTGCGTATGCAAGCTCACCTCCTCGGTACAAAGATGGAAGGACTCAGCCAAGCTAAACTCGCTGAAGCCGAAAAGAAGCGTCAAGCACTTCTTCAAATGGCTAAGCAATGGGTTGGCAACTGGGCTGGTTCGCAACAGCGTACTCTCGTCACACCTTCTGGTGCTAAAGAGCCACAAGACATCTATGACCCAGTGAATGCCCCTTGTGGTCGTTTCACCATGGTTGTCAATGGCAATGAAGTTCCATGTGACCTTTGGTCTAACTCAGCTCGTGCAAACTCTGCAACGATTGAGTCAGCCCCAATGGTTGCTTTGAGCGACGAGAAGCCATTCTAACATTTTCCTCCTAGGAAATATCCTGAGCACGATATGAAACTGCTCACCCTCAAGGGATTATGATTTCGAATCGGATACATCTCGTATGTATGCGCGTAGAAAACTGGCATGGTTAGCCAGGAAAACCCTCTCACTGGTATATTGAGAATGATCTAACCAAATATACCACCCACGGGTGCCTAGAAGGTAATGACTCCCCTAAATATAGCCCTCCCCCGCAATATTCAGCTGGAAGATACATGAGTAGATGCAAATTCTACCACACCCACTACATAAACCTACATAAATATATATAAATATTTTTTTATTCATACAAAGAAAGAAAAACCATGACAACAGAAACACTAGAAATTATCACACAACAGCAAGATCTGATTGAACAGTACCGCTTGGTAGTTGAATCATACAAGAACAGCAAAGAAAAACTCTACGACCTTCTCGAAGCACTACTCAGTACATTGAAAATGGATGACCCAGCTGCCAAAGCACTAGTTATCAAGCATCTGACACAACTTGTAGAGGAGAGAAAGTAATGAGCGAACCAATGCTCACACCATGTATAGTTTGCGAAAAGGCTGTGATGTATCTATGGAGAGACGATCTCCCAGGTCTATCTGCAGAAAACCTTGACGGTGGCGTCTACATGATCATGGTAGCTGGCTATGGTTCTGTTTTTGACATGAACGAATACCAAGCAATCATCTGTGACGACTGTCTCGACAAAGCCATACAAAGAAACCGCGTAGTGTTCGTCAAAGAGCACTCCTTTGGCAACAGTACAGATCCAAACATCTAAACACCGTGTGTGTCCCGGGTATAATATACTTAAATGTATTATACCTGGGCATATACATTTTTTTATTTTAGCATAAGGCGCAAAGCGCCGAACTTTCAGATCATTTTTAAGAAATGGGGAGCGAGCGAAGCGAGCGACCCTTAAAACCTGCAAAGTTCTATTATATTTCTTCTGTATAGGTTGCAATGCCCGTATAGGGATGATACAATCATATCCTAAGGCAGTACAACATTTAATACAGGAGAAACATAACTATGCCACGGCAACATCAATCCACCCAAATGAAGAAGGTACTATCCGAACTCAAGCGGTTAGGATTTGAAGTTGAAAGAGGCAAATCAGGCACTTATAAGATTATCCCCCCTCCGGATATTAAGGGCCCAATATACACAACACATGGGACAGAGTCAGCCCTCCATCCTATGAGACGTGACTTTAAAAAATATTATAATATACAGCTTCCTGTATAGGAGTTGTATTGTCGGCAAGGGTCGGTAGAAGGAATGGTGGTCTCCTTCGCCGGCCTTTTTGCTATCTCGGCATTGGTAAAGATTTTTATTTTAAAAACTATAACCCAAATCGCCGCATTGCAAATACACATAATTGCCTAGTATATAATACTACCCCATATACGTATACATAATAGGTTCTACCCCTATTGTTCTACGCGCAAATGCCTACTGCTCAGCTGCCTTATAGGCACTGACATGTATAATTTTTGTTAAGCAAAGTACTGTTACCCTACCTTTTCAAGTGGGGGCCCAGTAAAAAAAGCTATCTAAAAACTCTACAAGAGTTATCTAACACCAGTAAAAAAGCGTTAATAAACAAGTTTATCCACATTATCCACAGCCCTAACTGGGGATATCTTATTATTATATTAGAAAGAAGTATATAGTTGTCCACACATATAATGCCTAATACAATCAGTTTAAACAAAGACATGATGAAGACATATTCTCCTACCCTATATCCCCCTGTATCAGTATCATATACTAGATCAGAATCTATATCACACAAGCTAGGTTTGTCCTGCGGGCGAACCGTTAAATATCTCACTTCAAAGAAGGGAAAGAAGAAGGCACTACAGAGCTACGTTATAGCTGAAGGTATATTCACTATCTCGGCATTAATCTCATTGGTAACAATGGAAGTTTATTTGCCGGCGATTGGGCTAACAGTCATGTTCGCATACCTTATCTACGCAGCCTCTTCAGCCTTCTAATATTATTATGAAGCTATATAACTTTACTCAAAGAGATACTTCAGATACAAAACTCAAAATTATTAGAAATACCTGTCTACACTGTCGTGAAGAAAACAGGATCTATGTAGAACCAAACGACTATCTCGATTGGCTCTCTAGGGCTAGATATGTCCAAGACATCTGGCCAACACTTTCCCAACAAAATCGTGAGCTAATCATCTCTGGTTCTCACCCCGAATGTTGGAATGAGATGTTCCCTGATGAAGATGAATAACCTATTCAAAAAAAAATTATCGACGGGAATCTTAAATGAATCTAAATAATTTGACAATACTACAGCCAAAAGAACTAAACATTCTCAAGGAATCTCTTAACTCTTACAGAGTGACTCTTAAAAGAATACAAGACCAACCCTTAGGTACCGATGAGGATAATCAAAGAATTGAGAACTCTCTATCTATGATAGATCAAATTCTTAACCAATTAGA
>Ga0114975_10001285_pt1 | contig 17995 bp, 12 predicted proteins | sample S_130626_EF_Meta_FD_87031 | JGI IMG/M metagenome (GOLD analysis project Ga0114975, IMG submission 87031) | Freshwater microbial communities from Lake Simoncouche, Canada to study carbon cycling - S_130626_EF_MetaG | ecosystem: Environmental > Aquatic > Freshwater > Lake | place: Lake...
AACGCTTGATGCTCTGGCGGCAAATGTAAAGATGTTACCATCTGGTACGCTTACCATATATAAATCTGTTTTTAGTTGTAATGCTTGAACTGCCTGTGAATACAAACTATTGCTGTCGTCGTAATTTGTTTCGATATCTTCTTCCATATCGACTACGAAGTATGCTAATTCCGGAGTTCCCATAGAAGTAACTGGAAGAATGCGTTTATAGTTATCTGTAATAGCCATAATAAAAATCCTTTAAAATTTATTGTAATTATTTATCATTTAATCAAAGAGAAACCCGCCGAAGCGGGTTTGTGCTAATCAATTTCTATTAATTAGAAGCGGTGTGTTAAACCAACACCGATTTGTGCTAAGTCACGTGATGTGCCTGCGGCATCGACATTGCGATAAGCTACGCCTACATCTGTACGCTTGCTCATAGCATAGTCTGCACCAACAGAATACGCTTTAACATTTGTATTTGTTGTACCATAACTTGCTTTAGCAGTAACAGCGCCAAATGCTTGACTTGCGCCAATTAGGCTACCTGTGCTTTTTACAGCACCTTGGTTATCACTGTGAGTATAAACTACTGAAGTTTTACCAACTTTAGTACTTAGTGCAATTACTGTGCTTTTTTCTGCACCGGCAGTATAATTTGCCACTGTAGCATTAACACCGTAGGCACCAGCACTTGCGCTATAAGATTTAGCGTTAATACCAGTTGGGTTGTGAGCATTGTCAGCAGTAAATGTTACACCTTTCATAGGAGTAATACTAACGAATGTACCGTTGCTCATACGTAGTCCACGTAGGTTGTGAACGTCGCCTGCAACTGAACCATACATAGTTCCGAATACATCGTTGTTAGTGATTGCTAAGAATTCACTGTGAAGATTACGACCTAAGTCAACACTTCCTAATGCACTGGCAATACCAACAGTACCTTGACGGTCACCTAGTTGTGTTCCAGATCCAGCGATAGTATTTCCGCTGAAGCTAGTGTCAACTACTGCACGGGCTGTCATGCCATTGCTTAGTTTTTCACTGGCAGCAAAAGTAATATTGCTTGTTGGTTCTGTTACCAAACTTGTTACACGAGCAGATCCTGTTTTTGTGTTATCTACCCATTCGCCGATTTTACCACCGACAGAAACTTGGGCTGATACTACACCAGTTGCTAATGCTAGCATCGTTGCTAAGATTGTTTTTTTCATATTAAATTTTCCTTTTAAAAGAATGTAGAAATAATTCTCTCTACATTATATAGCCTATTATTTCTTAGAAACAATAGCCCATAACATCGCGGCGGCAATCAATCCCACCAAACCGTTGGATCCCAAACCAGCTACCAATTTGGTAACATTGCCAACTACGTCAACTGGCATGAATGGAACTTGTGGTCCAAAAAGAACTTGAAGAATGATAGCCAAAGCCATCAAAGCTAAAGAAAGTTCTGTGACCTTTTTTAGGCCGGATAATAAAGTTTCGAAATATTGCATGATGATCTCCTTTCAAGAGTCTAGCGTGATTATTTAACACCTGGTTGTTCCTAGGATATACTACAACTTAACTGGTTAACTTAGTAGTTATATAGTGATTAACTACTATGAGAATGAAAATATCTTAGACAAACAAAGAAAAAGTTATAGGTAAATAGTATTACTATGCCAAGACTAAGCCTGTGGAAACCTGAAAAAACAAACGACTATCGTTTCATGGATAGACTTATCCGTGAACAATTTATGGTCGGCGGAACTGGTGTGTTAGTACACAAATATTTGCAACCAGCAGATCAAGGTGCCAGCAATGATCCAACCAAGCCTAACTATAGAGCTGATGATATTCTCAACGAAACTAAGATACAAGACTTGTTGTTTTTAGAAACTCGTGATAGAATTTATGATCCTGATATCTATGAACTTCGAGGAGTTTACAATGTCGGCGATCAAGACTTTGACTTAACACAATTCGGATTATTTTTAAGTGCTGATACTATCTATATTACATTCCATACCAATGACATGGTTGACAGAATGGGAAGAAAACTTATGGCAGGGGATGTTATTGAACTACCTCACGTTAGAGACGATTTGCTATTAGATCAAAGCAAACCTGCTATCAATAAGTTTTATGTTATACAAGATGCTAGTCGTGCCGCAGAAGGTTTTAGCCAAACTTGGTACCCTCACATTTGGCGTATTAAAGCCAGCCCAATGACTGACGCACAAGAATACAAAGATATATTAAGTCAAACTTCTGACAACGGTGTTGATACATTAAAGGATGCATTAAGCACGTATCAGAAAGAATTGCAAATCAGCAATGCTATTATTGCTCGTGGCGAACAACTTGCACCAACTATTTTAGATGACGGCAGTAACATAATACAAAATACTGTTAAGCCGTATCAAGCAGATGCTAACCCAGTATACGATCATGGCGAAGCAGTAGAGTCTGGATTAAGTTTCCCGCTGACTCCGAAACAGGGAGATTTCTTCTTACGCACAGATTATACTCCGGCAGTATTATTTGCGTATCGAGGAACAAGATGGCAACGTATGCAAACTGACAACGGGCCAGTTGACTTAAAAGACAAAGTTATAAATGCAGCCAGCTTTATTAATAATACTGCTACCACTGTTGTTGGCAACCAAGAGTTTCCAGAACGTCAAGCATTAAGCCAAGTAGTAATACCTAAATCAGATTTTTAATTATGCAACAATATTTTTACGACGAACAAATAAGAAGATACTTAACCCAATTTATGCGTATATTAGGGGGCTTTAGTGTAAAAACTGGCAAGGATAGAGACGGCAACGAAAGTTATATTCAAGTTCCAGTACGCTATGGCGACATCAATCGCATGGCAGCCCACGTTCTAAAAAATCAAAGTGAGAACATGATGAATACTGTTCCATTTATCAGTTGCTATGTAACTGATCTACAGATCAGTGCTGAACGTAGAAGTAATCCCACTCATGTAAGTAAAGTTCAAGTCTACGAAAAGAAAGTCGATCCTGAAACAGGTCAATATATAGACGGCGAAGTTGGCAATACTTATACTGTAGAACGTTATATGCCAGTGCCATATGACTTAACTGTTCAAGTAGACATATGGACCAGTAACACTGATCAAAAGCTACAACTAATAGAGCAGTTACTGGTGTTGTTTAATCCCAGCATCAACTTAAAATCAAACGACAATCCATTCGATTGGTCAAACTTAACTTACACTGAATTAGTTAATGTAGTGTGGAGTGTACGTCAAGTTCCGCAAGGCACTGATGATATCATCGACGTTGCGGCACTAAATTTTAATTTACCTATATTAATTAATCCTCCGGCTAAGGTCAAACGTCAAACTCTTATACATACAATTTTAAATGAAATCAAGAATTTAAAAGGTGATCAGATGTTAGATTGGGTAGAAGACGATCCAATGCCAAACAAGCAATGGGTTGTCATTACTTTTGAAAATTTAAAATTACAAGTACGCATAGAAGGAGATCGTGCTACTCTTTTAAACAAGGCAGGCGGTCCCACGGACGACAATGGAGATTTATTAGAATGGACAACTTTATTAAAACCGTACGGTGATATAAGTTTTGGTATCAGCAATTTGCGGTTACGCAGGGGCAATGATCCCACTGATCCTAACAGTGACATAGTAGCAGTTATAACACAAATAGATCCTGATAATCTTAATGTTGCTGTAATAAATGTAGATCAAGATAGTTTGCCTAGTGCTAGTTTAGCTGCCATTACTGCTATTATTAATCCCAGTCGTGTTGCACCTGGAAGGAATTTGCCAGCAAGTGCTACTGGTCAACGCTATCTAGTCTTAGAAGATGTTCCTAATAATAATTACTGGGGTGTTACTAGTGCTAAAGCAAATGATGTTATAGAATATAACGGCAGTCACTGGACCACAAGTTTTGATTCGTCTGCTAATACTGATGCCATAGTGTTAAATACAACTACTGGCTTGTTGTATGAATGGCGAGCAGGTCAATGGATAAGTGTATTTGAAGGCACTTATCAAAACGGATGGTGGAGACTTTATCTTTGAAACAGTTTAGAGGCGTAGGGGCTATTATAGTCAGTGAGCACACCGGCAAGGTAATGACAGTATTGCGTAGCCCGCAAGAAAGCTATCCTAACACATGGACCTTTGCTGGTGGTAAAGTAGACGATGGCGAATCTGAAATAGATGGCCTTAAACGTGAATTACAAGAAGAACTTCAACTAACTAAAATTAAAAAAATAATTCCTTTACATAGATACCAAAGTCGTAGTAAAGACTTTATATATGATACATTTGTAGTATTAGTAAACAAAGAATTTATTCCAGAACTTAATTGGGAAAGTGCGGGTTATGCATGGACTGATATAGATAATTTACCCAGTCCATTACACCCGAAAGCCAGACAAATGATTAGTTCCAGCAGACTAATCAAAAAATTTAAAAACTTCTATAGTTGGATTGATAAGAAGAATGTCAGCAGAGATAATACCATTCCCGAAAAAGATAAAATTACAGCGAATTAAAAGCGTTGATTTATATCATTGTTGGGATCGTCGCTTAGACAATCCTTTATTAAACAGTCTGTTCAAGCAAGAAGTGTGTTATGTAGAAAGATGGTACTTACAGACCGTACATCTTCTTAACATGGAATTAGTAGAGCATCCGTTATTAGTATCATTAATGTCTGACACTACTTTAGATTTGATTATTGAACTAATCGAAAAAGATTTAAAAATTCAAAAAGAATCATCACTAGATGATTCTACATTGACCACAGATTATAATTTAATTAGGCTTAATAAATGGTTAGTTAAGTTTCTAGGTCTACTTCAATACCGTCGTCGACTTTATAACTCTTAGTACCCAAGTGACCAAGTTCGCATGTAGTTAATACATCTAGCCAAATATCTGTGCTAATGCATTTTCTAAAGAATTCAATATCTTCTCCAGTGTACTGCCCGTTATAATAACCCAATTGAAACCATGGTTGATCTATTTTATCAAACACTGATATTTTTATTAAACAAAATCCAAGACCCATAGCGGCAACTTTAATATGACTATCGGTTTGCTCTGACGGTTTTACGTAAGAATCCCATTTATCTATTTCAGTCCATGCTGTAGCAACAAATGGTGCGGCACGTTTGCTGTATGCGGCGCCAACGATGTCTTCATCAAAATCAATTAAATTCGTAACATGATGAGGTTCAAATTCGATGTCACTATCAATAAACATTACGTGAGTGGCACCCCATTCTTGTGCTGACTTAACTAACTCGTAACGTTGGTTGGCAATTAACGTTCCCGGACTAATAAAAAGTTTATTTTCAATGCCTTGTCCAATTAAATATTCAGCTAAGTTATATAATGCAAAACATGTATTAGTATGCATCATATCTCTAGCAGGTATACAAATTGCTAGTTTTATATCTTCATAAGGATTTATCATTTAATTTTTTTAAGTAATAATTTTTTAGGTGTAGTTTGTTCTGCTGAAGCAGTATTACTATTAGGAGTGCTAGGAGTATTAACAACTCCAATTTCTTCTTCTGCGCTAGTTGTTGCAGATTTAATTGCATTGGCTAGCTTGACGCAAATTTGTGTTGCCTTGATATATAATTCTTCTGGCAACTTGACCATCTTACTCATAGTCTCTACAGTAGGTCTACCAAATGTTAATAGTTCAATTGCGGCTTGTTTGCCTAAAAAGTTAACCCAATAGTCTTGTTCAGTGGATTGCCAATCAGTGACTGCATTAGTTAATTTAGTAATGTCTTGTTGATCTAAAATTTGTAGCAATTTTGATTTTTCTTCATCTAGACATTTCTTTTCAAATGTTCTAGTTTCGGTTTCTAAATCACTATTAATTTTTCTAACTCTATTAATTGTATCAATAATAAATCTAGAATATGCAGATCCTAGTTGAGAATTAAAATTTTCTGTTTCAAATTCACTTAATACATGATAAGGACATGATTCAAATAATTCTTCAAACTTATCTGTGCTTTTTGCGCTTGTTTTTTTTGTGGCCATAAAAAAATACCTCGAATGTTGTTCAAGGTATTTATATACGTTATTCTTAGTTTAATAAGCGTATGGTGTAGTTCTGCCGCCGAATGTAGCACTTAATGTGATTTGAGTACTGCCTGCTTGTCCGATATATCCACCTAGTGTTCCACTTAATGAAATGTTCTGACCGGCCGCGGCTGCTACGTTTGAGTATGCTGCCTTAACTCGACCCATTACAATCTCTGTTCCTGTTGCTGGTAATAACGCCATGTAAAATCTCCTGTATACTTTATTTATCTTTTTCGCTTAATATGAGCCGCCATCAACGGTCATATCGTCAATTCCTAGATTGGTTCTAGCCGCTGGTGCAGTACTTGCGCCAGTTCCGCCATATGCAATCGCAATATTTGTTGCTGTCCACGTTCCTGAAGTAACTGTGCCTAAACTCGTAATGGTTGGTAACTGTCCACTTGTTATACTACTATTAGTAGTTAAAATTCCATAGTAGTTAGTTCCGTTGGTTGTTAATTCCCAATTATCGCTAGTTTCATTCCAACGTAATGCAACATTAGTATCATCACCTCGCTCAATTTCAAAGCCTGCATTTTCACTGGCAGATCCTGTGGCATTACTGTTAAGAATAACAATATTATCTGCAAGATATATCGTTTCGGTAGAAACTGTAGTAACTGTACCATTTACAGTTAAATTACCACCTATTGTGGCATTTCCGCTGGTTGTTAATGTAGTGATGCTTAAATTCGCTATGCTAGTATTACTAGAGGCGGTTAATCTACCATCATCGTCTACTGTAAACGTAGGTATGTTTGTGCCATTGCCGTATGTTCCGGCGGTGACAGTGGTGGCACTTAGAGCTGAGTCACCGACTGCATTTGTTGCTAATGTGTAAGAACTAATCCGAGTTAGGGCCATCTAATGTTATCCAATTGTTACAATTATTGTTACAATTATTTATCAAAAAGAAAGGATCCCTTGAGATCCTTTCTCTGAGTGCTATAATAAAATTATAGTCCTGGCTTGCCGCCTAATTGTGCTTCTAGAACACGAACTTTGGCACTTAGCTCTTTTACAGCTTCGATTAACAATGCTGTTAGCTTGTCATACTTAACTGTTTTGTAGCCTGCATGGGCACTATCACATACCAACTCTGGAATAACTGCTTCAACTTCTTGAGCAATAACACCGACTTGCTTAGTATCAGTTAGACCTAAAGCAAGACCGTCTTCGTTCCAGTCATATGATACACCACGAATTGCTTCGACTTTTTCTAGTGCGTTTTCAATAACTTCAACGTTGGTCTTTAAGGCTGCATCAGAAGCATACGCTGTGATCTCACCACCAACATACATTGCGCCACTTACACCAACACCACCAGTAACTATTAAAGCACCAGTTATTTTACTTGAAGAAGCTGTTGCGTTTGTAATACTTACTGCACCAGAACTTGTTAAGCCTGTTAGTGTACCAACGCTGGTAATAGCAGTTTGAGCCGCTGTAGTTACTGTACCAGCTGTTGTAGCTGTACTTGCATTACCACTCAATGCGGCTGTAATTGTACCAGCAGTAAAGTTACCGCTTCCATCACGAGCAACAATAGCACTTGCTGTGTTAGCAGAAGTTGCTGTTGATCCTAAAGTAATACCACCAGTTGATGAACTAGCAGTAATACCGCCACCGTTCGTTAAACTAGTAACACCAGCGTTAGTTAAAGTGACTGTACCACCTAGTGATACTGCACCACCACCTGACATACCTGTACCGGCTGTAACTGTTACTGAACTATTAGCCAAGTTAGCATTAGAAATACCAGCAGTACCGCTCAAGTTACTGTTAGTTAAACCGCTAATTGTATTGCTACCTGCGGCAATTGTCTTGTTAGTCAAAGTATCAGTAGTTGCTCGACCAACTAATGTATCAGTTGCCGCTGGCAATGTTAGTGTAGTTGTACCTGCGATTGCTGTAGCTATAACTGTTGTTGCACCGCTTGTTGAACCGTTAAATATACCGCTTGTACTGTGTGTAACGCTAGCAAATGTTGGAGTGCTAGTTGTAGCAATACTTTGTGGTAAACTTAATGTTACAGCGCCAGTAGAAACACTTGCTGTAATTTGACTTGCTGTACCAGTAATACTTGTAACACCAGTGTTAGTAATAGAAACTGCGCCAGTTGCACTTGTGTTTGTGCTCAAACCACTGCTTGTTGTAATAGCTGTAACACCAGTGTTAGTAATAGAAACTGCACCAGTTGCACTTGTGTTTGTGCTCAAACCACTGCTTGTTGTAATAGCTGTAACACCAGCATTAGTAACTGTTGTACCACTAATACTGATACCTGTACCTGCTGTGTGAACTGTTACGTCGGCACTACCATTAAAACTTACACCGTTAATTAAACGAGCAGTCTGTAATGTAGTCGCTGTTGCGGCATTACCTGTTGCTGAACCAGCTGTACCAGTTACGTTACCTGTTACGTTACCTGTTACGTTACCAACCAGTGTAGCATTTAACGTTTTGTTCATGTTCCAACGATCGTCAGCACTAGTGTAAGTAAATGTTGCTTGAGTTACTGGACCAGCTACTGTTAGACCGGCACCGTTAGCCGCTGCCGCTGTGGCTGCATTTTTAGCTACAGTAATGTTCAAGTCTGCAACATCTAATGTAGTTGTATTGATAGAAGTAGTTGTACCGCTAACTGTTAAGTTACCAGCAACTGTTAAGTCATTGAATGTAACATTGCTACTTGTGCCAACTGCTTGACCAATTGCAACAGATGTACCTGTTACAGTAACACCTGTACCAGCTGTAACAACTGTAATTGCCGCACTACCATCAAAACTTACACCTTGAATGTTACGTGGTGTTGCCAATGTAGTGGCTGTGCTTGCGTTACCAGTTAAAGCACCAGTAAAGCCTGTAGATGTTACACTAGTTAAACCAGCAATAGTTGTTGCGCTTGCGCCTAATGCGATTGCTGTTGAACCAACAGTAACTGAGCTGTTTGATAATTTAGCATTAGCAATACTACCTGCCAACATAGTGTTAGTAACTGTACCAGTATCACCTGTTGTAATAACTGTGCCGCTTACGTCTGGTAAAGTAATTGTACGGTCTGCTGTTGGATCAACAACTGCTAATGTAGTTTCAAAAGCATCTGCTGTAGTACCTTCGAATATCAAGCTACCGTCATTCAAGAACAAACCAGTAATAGTTGGACTTGTAATTGTTGGCGAAGTCAATGTCTTGTTAGTCAATGTCTGGCTACCAGTTAATGTAGCAACTGTGCTGTCAATAGCCACTGTTACACCGCCTGTACCATTATAACTTGAACCACTTAAACCAGTGCCGATTGTCAATGCATTTAAGTTAGAACCTAAACTTACACCAGAAATTGTGCTGTTAGCCAATTTAGCATTAGCAATGCTACCAGCCAACATTGTGTTAGTAACACTACCAGTATCGCCTGTTGTAACTACAGTACCGTCTACGTTTGGCAATGTAATTGTGCGGTCTGCTGTTGGATCAACAACTGTCAATGTTGTTTCAAATGCATCATTTGTAGCACCTTCAAAAATAATGCTTGAATCACTTAGATACAATGCGCTTACGTTCGGAGCAGTCAATGTCTTGTTAGTCAATGTCTGGCTGCCAGTTAGTGTAGCTACTGTTGAATCAATTGCGATTGTAACTGCGCCTGAACCATTATAGCTTGAGCCACTTAAACCAGTACCAATTGTCAATGTACCAGCCGCTGTAGAAGTAATAGTAATGCTGGCACTACCATCAAAACTTACACCGTTAATTGTACGGGCTGTTTGTAATGTTGTTGCTGTACTTGCATTACCAGTTAAAGCACCAGTAAAGCCTGTTGAAGTAACTGAAGTTAAACCAGCCAATGTAGTTGAGCTTGCACCTAAACTGATTGCTGTTGAACCAATTGTTGTACTGCTGTTTGTTAAACTTGCATTAGCAATGTTAGACAATGTGTTAGAACTACCACTGATTGTCTTGTTAGTCAATGTTTCTGTGCCAGCCAATGTTGCCAATGTACCTGTTGTTGGTAATGTAACACTTGTAGCCGCTGTAGAAGTTAATGTTGTAGCAAATGCACCGCTGGTTGTTAAGTTACCACCAAGAGTGATAGTTTTAGAACCGTTGTTAACACCAGTACCACCGTATGTTGGACCAACTACTGTACCTTGCCAAGTACCAGTACCGATTGTACCAACGCTTGTCAAACTAGAACCAGTAACACCAGCACCCAGTGTTGTTGCGCTTAGTACGCTTGTTCCGTTAATTGTATAAACTTTGCCGCTGAATAAGTCAAAGTTTTCACTGCTTGTCCATGCTGTATTAGCAAGTACGTAAGCAATAGTCTTATCTGAAGTACCTTTTAGAGTAATACCGCCGCCATCTGCTGTAGCATCGCTAGGGCTTGCTGTATCACCAAGGATAACGTTAATGTCATCTACGCTAACTGCTGTAGAGTTAATAGTTGTAGTTGTACCGTTAACAATCAAGTTACCTGTAACTGTCAATGTTGTACCAACTGTAACTGCTCCAGATGTTGTTAAACTTGTTGCGCTGGCTGCTCCTAGAGTAGGAGTAACTAATGTTGGACTGTTAGCAAAAACTAATGCGCCTGAACCTGTTTCATCAGTAACCAATGTTGCTAAGTTTGCACTTGTTGCTGTGGCTAAGAAAGCTGCCGCACCGGCTGCAAGACCACTGACACCAGAGCTGATTGGTAAACCAGTGGCATTTGTTAATGTCAATGTTGTTGGAGTACCAAACGCACCGCCACTGCTAATTGTTGGATTAGTAATTGTCGGAGCCGTTAATGTTTTATTTGTTAAAGTTTGAGCAGTTGTTAAATCAACAGATGATGCTGTGTTAATGCTAAATTCACCAGTTCCGCTGTTGTATGACAGACCTGTGCCTGCGCTAACTGCGCCACGTGCTCTTGCATCACGATAGCTGACTTCAACTACTGTGCCTGCGCTGTTTTTCATAAACACTTTTTCGTCTGCTGTGTTTAAAGCTAATTCACCTGCTGTAAGTTGTACACCGGTCGGCGTAGAGCCACTTGAACTACTACGCTTATGTAAAATTGTATTTGCCATTTTAAATTTCCTTTTTATGGGTCAGGACCACCTTGGGTCGCCCTGCGGGTCAAGTTAACTCAGTTAACGCCCAGCGAGTCAAGAATGGGGAATTTCTTCCCCATTCGCTCTTAGTAAGAACCACCATCAATACTGATGTCGTTATCCAATGTTAGACCTAAGTCTACTAAAGCATAGCTATCATCAGCAACATTCAAGAACTGTAAAGTTCCAGCATTGTTTTTAATGTATATGCTACCGAATGTCATTTTACCTGAACCAGATACGTAAACATTACTAAACGCTTTGGCAGCACTACCCAAGTCATAAACATTATTTGTTGCTGGAATAATGTTACTGTTCATAGTACCATTACCTAGCAATGTTTTAACACGAGTATCACTATAGTAGAAGTTTGAACTACCTTCAGCAATGTCGTCTGAGCTGTTAGGTGCTGGACTGAATACGCCAGTTGAGAAGTCAATAACTTCAACAATTTCACCAGCTGTCGGAGTACCGCCAAGTGTTAATGTTGTTCCGCTTACTGTAAATGTATCGCCTGCTTGTGGCACGCCAGAAACAGTAACAATTAAGAAGTCACGTCCTTCAGGAGCATTTGCTAATGTAAAACTAGCACTTGAACCGTTGGCTGTAAAACGTCCTCTACGCATTTGGAATCCGCTCATAGAGCTTGGTTCAAAAGCGCCAGTAGTGGCATTCCAACGTAGTGTGTCTTGATCTATTACTCCAGCTAAGTCTACATCACTTAAACCATCAATACTGTGATTGCTGATATCGCTGACTGTTCCAGTTACGTTACCAGTTACATCACCTGTAAATTCAGCATCAGTACCGTTAGTACCTGCATCCAATACCAAAGTGCCGTTGGCAGCATAAACATCACCTGTCAAGTCACCAGTTACGTTACCAGTTACATTACCTGTAACATTACCAGTTAAATTACCGGTTACGTTACCAGTTACTGCGCCAGTTAAAGGACCAGCAAAGCCAGTAGTAGAAGTCAATACACCTGCGGCAAATGTCAAGCCAGCATCATCAGTTAATAAGCCACCTGCGCCTGCAAATGTAACACGAGTTGCTGTTAATGAACTTGCTGTTAAGTTAGTAGATGCTACAGCGACAACACTTAATGTGTTAGTTGTTGTGTTAAAAGTCATATCAGCATCGTCTTTTAACAATCCATTTGTACCAGCAAATGTTACACGACCACTTGTTAAGCTACCTAGTTCAAAGTCTGTTACACTAATTTTTGGAACGCTTAGAGTTTGTGTGCCTGTGTTATATGTTAAGTCAGTACTATCGCTTAGTAAACCGCCTACACCTGCAAATGTAACACGACCTGATGTTAATCCGCTGTCTGTGATACTTGTTGAAGTAACTGCTGTTGCACTAACATTGGTTGTTGCCAATGTGTTTGTGCCAGTGTTAAATGTCAATGTACCAGAGTCAGCTAACAATCCACCTGCGCCTGCTACTGGAATACGACCGCTTGTTAAATCGCTGACTGTAATACCACCAGTTATCATATCATCGGCAGTAACATTAGTTGATGCTAAAGTGTTTGTACCTGTAGTAAAAGTCAATGTACTAGCATCGCTTAATAATCCACCTGTGCCTGCAAATGTAACACGTGTCGGTGTTAAATTAGTTGCTTTTACATCGGCACCTTGTACTGTACCAGTAGCTGTAACATCAGTTGTTGACAATGTGCTTGTGTTAGCGTCGTAAGTTAAACCTTGACTGTCAGATAACAACCCATTTACACCAGCAAATGTAACACGAGTCGCTGTTAAATCACCGACTGTAACACTACCAGCATCAACGTCGCCGTTGAATGTTGTAGCACTTACATCGCCAGTTACATTAACAGGTTTGTTGATATCAAAACTGGTTGTTGCGTGAACATACGTAATTGTTGCCCCAGCACCATCAATAGTAATACCTGCACCGTTGGCAGCTGCCGAATTAGCAGAACCTTTTGCTAATGTTAAGTTTAAATCAGCAACGTCAATTGTAGTTGAATTAACGCTTGTAGTTGTACCGTTAACTGTTAAGTTGCCGCCAACTATTACATTGCCAGTTGTTGTTAACGCTGTCAATGTTGTTAATCCAGTTACATCCAATGTTGTACCGACTGTAACTGCGCCAGTTGTATCTACTGTAGTAGCATCTACATCAGCCAAAGTAGATAAACCAGTTACATCTAATGTAGTTGTAACTTCAACGCTACCTGGAGCAATTAATGTACTTGGTAAACTAAATGTTACTGTATCAGTTCCGCTGTTTACATCAGTTGCAATTTGATTAGCAGTACCTGCCAATGTTAATGTATCTGTGTTAAGGTCAACAACTGTAGAACCTGTATCGCCAGTTACTGGAAGTAGAATGGCAGCACTAACTGCATCATCTACGTACTTTTTAGTGGCAGCATGTTGGTCTGCTGTTGGATCTACAACGTTGATAATCTTATGTGTTGTAGCATCAATAAAGTGTCCAGCACCAGGATCCAATGTAATATTACCAGTGGCATTAACAGCTAAAGTTGTGCTAGAAGTAATAGTGCTACCAGACAATGTCAAGTCACCAACTTCAACTATAGTAGTTGCTAGTGTACCGGTAGCAGTGGTAAATGTCAATGCCGCATCATCATCCAATATACCAGCAGTACCAGCAAACGTAACGCGAGTCGCTGTTAAGTTTGTTACTGTAACATCGCTGGCTGTAATTCCGTTGCCTACGGACAATTCACTTACTGTTAAAGTATTTGTTGTTGCATTGTATGTTAAAGAATTGTCATCAGCAATAACACCGCTTGCGCCAATAATAGCAACACGACCTGATGTTAAACCACTTGATTTTAATGTAGCACCTTCAACTGTAGTAGCACTAACTGTTGTAGTAGATAATGTGCTTGTTCCGGTGTTGAATGATAAGTCAGCACTATCGCTTAGTAAACCGCCTACACCTGCAAATGTAACACGACCACTTGTTAAACCACTGTCTGTTACGCTAGTAGCCGTAACTGCTGTTGCGCTAACATTAACTGTGCTCAATGTACTTGTACCAGAGTTGAATGTTAAATTAGTGCTATCGCTTAGTAAACCAGCGGCGCCTGAGAATGTAACACGGCCTGATGTCAAAGTACCAACGTTTACATTACCTGTAGTAGTTAATGTATCAGCACTGATATCTTGTACGCCAATATCGCCTGCGTTAAATGCACCGTTGGCATCACGCATAACAATAGTACTAACTGTGTTATTTGGAGTAGCATTACTTGTTAATGTTACGCTACCTGTGCTAGCATTTACACTTATACCACCTGCGGCTGTAACACCAAAACTTGTTACACCATCGTTGTTGAATGTGATAGCATCAGTTATAGCATCAGCAGTAATACTAATTGCTGTACCACCTACCAATGTTAATGTGTCATCACTTTGATCTGCTTCAACTGTTGTTTGACCGCTGATTGCAACATACTTAAATGTTGGTAAACCACTGTTAGCAAAAGTAATTGTTTTGGTTGTGTTGTCTGTGTCAATAGTAACACCAGTGCCAGCAACTAAAGTTAAAATTTCGTTGTTGCCATCTGCCGTAATAGTTGTTTCGCCAGCAACTTCAATACTCTTGAAAATTTCTTGATCACTACCCTTGTCACTGTTACTGACAACCGGAGTTGCTCCTTCACCTGAGCCATTTGTTATACTGATACCAGATCCATCTGAGATCGAAGCAACATAATTGCCAGTTGTATCTGTTCCCAATGCCACGCTGTCGGCAGCAATAGTTGTAGCAAAACTAAGATTGCCACTACCATCAAACGTGCCCGATACGCCAGTAACATCACCTGTTAAAGTAATTGTTCTACCAGTAGCCCACGCTGTTGCTGTACTAGCATTACCTATTAAGTCAGCAGTAATGTCATTGGCTGTAAAATCACCGTTTACATCACGAGCAACAACAGTACTAGCAGTATTTGCACTTGTAGCATTACTGCTAATTGTTACTGAACCAGTGGCAACGTCAATACTCAAACCAGTTCCGCTAACTGCGGCATTTGTTACACCACTGTTAGTAAATGTAATAGTTTCTGTGGCTACATCTGTGGTAATATCTAAACCAGTGCTGCCAGCCAATGTTACCGTGTCGTTGGCAGTATTTGCTGTTACTGTAGTTTGTCCGCTAACATCAAAGTTAGAATAAGATTTAGCACCAGGAACACTAAAGTTTAGTTTAGCATCTACGTCGTTATATGTAACAACGATATCTGTTTGTGTACCATTAGCAATTAAAATACCAATTGCATCTTGTGCGGCTTCATCAAAGTCGCTGATTTGACCACTGGTAATATTAATCTGTGATACACCTGCCGCTGTTAAACGACCTTTAGCATCGACTGTAAATGTTGCAACTTCGTCGTTGGCGCCATAACTGCCAGCACTTACGCCTGTGTTAGATAATGTTGAACTGATTTGTACATTTTGACTACCGTCAAACATTACTTCACCAGTGACATCACTAGTCAATTCAATCTTACGGGCAGTTTGCATATAACCATCAAGATTTGCCGACAATGTAGCTTTAGTACCAGTGAATACTTCACTGTTATTAGAAGCCGCTGTTAATAATTTGTAAACACCGTCTGTTGTGTCATAACCAAAGAAACCAGTTCTTTGTTGACCATTGTAGTATTTGAATTCAATACCACGTGCTTTGCCGTCGTTGCTTATATAAGTACCTTGACCAATTGTAAACACTGGGTCAACAACTGTTGTTACTGTAGATTCAACTGTAGTAGTTGCACCTAAAACTGTTAGTGTACCTGTAACTGTCAAGTTTTGTCCGATTGTAGTGTCACCGCTGATAATAGCATTACCAGTTACATCGAGTGCTTCTGCTGGTGTAGGATTGTTAATACCGACTTTATCAGTTGTTGTGTTAACAAACAATACGCCACTAGCAACATCTAAATTGCCTGTTGTTGTAACTTCTGTAAAGTCACCAGTGCTTGGAGTTGAATTACCAATCGGTGTTCCGTCGATTGTACCGCCATTAACATCAATACCTGTAAATGAACTTGTACCAGTACTTGTTATGTCACCTGTTACGTTACCTGTTAGGTTACCAGTAAAACCAGTGTTAGCAGTAATTGTTGTACCAGTAATGGCCGCTGCCAATGTTCCGCCAATAATTGTACTATCAATAGCACCACCATTAACATCAATGTTTGAGAATGTGCTTGTACCAGTACTTGTTATGTCACCTGTTACGTTACCTTGAACGTTACCAGTTAAGTCTGAAGTAATAACTGTGGCTGCAAAATTACCGCTGGCATCACGAGCAACTACAGTACTTGCTGTGTTCACTGCTGTTGCATTACTACTGATAGTAATTGCACCTGTGCTTACGTCAATTGCTAGACCAGTACCTGTTACGGCAGCACTTGTTACACCACTGTTAGTAAATGTAACTGTGTCTGTACCAGCATTTGTTGTGATTGTTAAACCAGTACTACCAGCAAAAGTTAATGTGTCAGTTGGGCTATCTGCTTCAACATTACTTTGTCCACTAACTGCAATAGTTTGGAATTTGTCAGCACTATCTAAGCTAGAACTTAAAGCACCCGTTGTATCATCATATGTAAATGTAATACCGGTGTGTACACCAGCTAAAATGCTTGAAGAATATGTGTCTTCTACTGCTTCTTGGAAGTCAGTGATTGCTGTGCTTGGAATTGCAATACCAACGCTACTTGCGCTGGTAATAATACCACGTGTATCAACTACAAATTGTGCAACCTGTGTTGCGCTACCATATGTGTCATCAACTACACCGCTGTTAGCAATAGTTGTTGAAAGTTGTACGTTTGCACTACCATCAAATCCAATTGTACCTGTAACATCGCCTGTTAGTTGAATGTCACGTGCAGTGGTAAATTTACCAGTCAACGAAGTTGCTGTAATTACACCTGCGCTGAAGTTACCAGAGCCGTCTCTAATAACCAATTTATTTGCTACACTATTACTGGTTGCATCTGCTGTAAATGTAATTGCATCAGTATTTGCATCAGTGGTAACTGTTATACCTGTACCATTAACAAAAGTTAATGTTGCTTCTGCTGTGTCTGCTACTACGTTGGTTTGTCCTGTAACCGCAATAGTTTTAAAATTTCTTAAAGCGGCAATCGAATTGTCGACATATGCTTTATTTGCCGCTTCTGTGTTTGCAGTAGGGGTTGTAACGGTAACTGTTCTACTCGTTAACGTAAATACATCTGCGATTTCCGATCCAGTTATTCTGAAATCTGGATCGATCGAGATATTCTTGATTTTTGTTAGTGCCATCGATTACTCCTTAAGGTGTTTGATTAATCTACATGTATTTACCTAAAAGTGGATATTCGGTTTAAATACACCTCGAATTTTAAAGGCCAAAATGTGTGTTTTTCAGTGGGCACTAATTGGGTGCTAGAAAATACGTCACATTCACAACGCCCCGGTGTTAGCAGGGCGTGGTTTCATTTTAGTAACCGCCGGTCAATGCTGTTCTTTTCCAAGTATTAGTTGCGGTACATACATAGATATAGTTTGCATCCCAACATATTTGACCTACTGTTCCTGTTGCGTTACTTGCTTTTGTTTGTTGCGGTGAACTTAAAATGCCACCAACTGTGACATTACCAGTTGTAGTCATTGTGTCAAGAGCGTTGAGGGCAAAGGTTGGGTTGAGTTGGATATAGTTTGCTACTGCCGCACCGTCGCTGCCAGCCTGAACGGTTCCTCCACCCCAAACATTGATGGTGTAAACTGTGGGTGTGGTTACTGTTAAG
>Ga0114975_10001289_pt1 | contig 17983 bp, 19 predicted proteins | sample S_130626_EF_Meta_FD_87031 | JGI IMG/M metagenome (GOLD analysis project Ga0114975, IMG submission 87031) | Freshwater microbial communities from Lake Simoncouche, Canada to study carbon cycling - S_130626_EF_MetaG | ecosystem: Environmental > Aquatic > Freshwater > Lake | place: Lake...
ATTCGATATCCCTCGCCACTTGGACGAAGACGCAATCGATGCGTGCCTAAAAATGCTGGAGCGCAACCTGCCGCCTTCCGACATCATGCTTATGGCATTCAGTCCTGCACAGGAACTCCTGCCAGATATGTTGGCGCAAGATAACGCAATCCTTGATCTCTTGATTCAAAGATACACTGGAAACCCGAATGTTAATCAGGCTGAACTGATGAAGCTCGACTGGAGTCGCAAGGTTGGTCAGGAACTCGCGAATTCCATCCTCCTGCCGCCTGACATGGTACAGGCAAATGCTATTGAGGCAACTCGCCAACAGGTCATCGAATTGCAATCCATTCTTGCAGGACAGGAAGTGCCAGTGTCTCCGAGGGACGATGACGATATTCACTTGCAGACACTCACCGAGAAACTCATGCCAGTCATCGCAAACGCGCCTGAAGGAAGTCTGCCAGTCGAACTGGTCGAGCCATTCACAAGAGCGATGCAACATTACGCTTCGCACATTGCAGCAGGCGAAGGCAAGGGCATGGACAAGCAAAAGGCCGCGATGTATCGCGAGGGACTACAACTCGCCATCCAGAAGCTCACGGCAGGCACTGCAACGCCTCCTCCAGATGCTTTGATGCCAGCAGCAGGCGCAGTGCAGCAGAGAAGCATGGGAACAGGCAGGAGACCATCTGTAGCGCAGGCAAATATGATGGGAGAGGCATTGCAAATGGCAGCACCTTCACAGAGTCAAACAATCAACGAGGTTGCTGCACCAGCTAAACCTCCAACCGCAGGATAATTAATATGGGAGGAGCAAATAAAACACCAACTGTTACATACAAGAATCCAGCATTCTCACCTGTATCTACGGCAGGTTGGGACGATGCAATTGATCCCGCAATTGAAAGCGGGAAACAAGTGTTCAAAGAATTATCAACTGCTGCAAGCAAAAGACCAATTCGTGCAAATTTAAAAGGAGTTGCTGCTGGTGGTGCTGTTGGAATTGCCGCTGAATCAATGACTCAAAATGTTTTGGATGCAATGCATGGTGGGAAAACAGATAACCCATATATTGCAAATCTTGAGCGATTAGGGTCGCGGGTGATTGGTGGGGCGACTTCTGGAGGAATGTATGCAAAAAATCCAGCAGGAATAATCCCCGGAGTAATCGGCGCAGTGGCACTTGACATTGGAGAAAATGCAATTGACATGGCAAAATTAAGTCCTGAAGTACTGCAATTAATTCAAGATAAAATGGAAACAGATAGAATGGAAAATGATTTTAAAAAACGATTTATGAAACCTCAAAAATTTGTGCCAATTCGCGAAGCAATCAAACAATAAAATTTATGGATAAGCTAAAATCAAAACCCAAAGACAAAGAAAAAGTGACGCAACTTCCAACCATGAAGGAAAAAGAGATGGAACTCGATTCCCTCCTGTCCGCAGAGGAAGAAGCAGCATACGAAAAACTCGACAAGCAAAAGATGAGCGACCAAGGCATGGTCAAAACCGAGGAACTCGTCGATGCCGCGAAGAAGGTCTATCGCAAAGGCAAGAAGGCAGTTGGAGACATTGTCGAAGGCGCAAAGAAAATGCTGTCAGGAGATAAAATAGAAAAAGCAGGGAAAGATACAGCATCAGGCATGACTTCGCGGATGTTTACTAAAGGCGTTGCAAAAGCAATCGAAGATACATCAGCAGAAAAACAAAAGTGAACTGGGAACCAGAAGACATCGCCAGACTTCGCGAGTACAACGCGAAGACCAAACTTCGTCTGCGTGTTTACCTGCAAACGCGAATCCCTCGCGTCGATGGGAAAACCATCGAGGAGGTTGCGCTACAGGCAAAATACAAAGAGGGATTTGAGTCCGCACTGCGTGAACTTGATGACCTTGCCGTCTCGCCAGATGACAAGGATGACCCGTCTGCTGGAAATTTCATAACAATGTAAAATATGAAAATAAAACCAGCAGCAGGAAAAGCCTCGGTTAAGGTTGTAAAAAACGCAGTGACTGGCAGAACGCGCAAGGTTTCCTACGGACAGGCAGGAAAGGCAAAGGATGGTGGAAAGCGAATTCGACCCGGCACTGCCAAGGGTGATGCCTACTGCGCTCGATCTGCCAAAATTAAAGGCGACTGGAAGAGTGATCCGAACTCTCCAAACAATTTGTCTCGGAAAAAATGGAAATGCAAAGGCAGCAAGTCAATGAAGTAATATATAAAGTTTATAAAAATTCACTAAACTCACTAAACTAAATATAAATAGTTTATCAACTTATACACTAAACTCACTATACATCACTATAACCTAATATAAATATGGAAGATACACTCGAAAAAGAAGAATTGCCAGTAACTGGACATGGGAATCCATCTCTTGATGCTGATCCAATTGATGAAGAAACCGAAAATGCCATTGATGCCGCATTGGATGCTGCAATGGATAGCGAAGAACCCGTGCAGGAAGAGGTTCAGGAGGAAATTACAGAACAACCAGAGGAAATTCAGCCAGAGCAGACCGAAGAACCCGCTCCACAGGCTGAAATCCCGCAGGAACCAGTGACTCCGCAGGTTGAAATTGATCCAGAAATCCAGCAAATCGAGCAACCTCGCAATTTGAGCGAAAAAAACCAGTCAAACTGGAGAAAATTGCAGGAAACTGCCAGTATTTATAAAAAACAAGCACAGGAAGCTGAATCTTTGCGCCAAAAACTTGTTGAGTATGAGCAAAAACCTCCTGCTCCATCAGATTACGAGGATTTGCGTAAATTCCGCGCAGTTTTTGACATTCAGAGTGATCCAGACTTCCAAAACAAGTACGATGTGCCAATAAATCAAGCAAAAGCAAACATTTATGGCATTATGAAGCAGCATGGTGCAAGTGATGAACTTTTGCAGAGCATCGAAGCACAGGGTGGGCCTGATAAAATAGATTCCAAATGGTGGCAAAGCACTTTGAGCAAGTTGCCGATGACAGATGCCGAGAGACTGAAGCGAAGCATCGTGGATGTCGCTGATTTGAGCGAAAAGCGAGTCGGTGAAATTATGAATTCCGCTCAAAATGCAGAGCAGTATTACGCTTCGCGTGATGAAGCACTTGTTGAGCGTTTCTCAAAGCAAGAAGAAGAATCTTTGAACTACATTCAGGAGCAAATTAAAGTTCAAAACGCTGATTGGGCATTGCCAAAAGAAATTCCTGCTGGTGCGACTCCAGAACAACGAAAAGCGATTGAATCTCACAACGCGCAGGCGGCACAATTGGAGCAGTTGTTCATGGGGGCGATGTACCCGCAAACTCCGCAAGCACGGGCAGATGTTGCTGCTGCTGCCGCGATGTCGCATATGCTGACCAATCAACTCCGCACAGAGCAGACGGCACGGCAAAAAATGGATGCCCAAATTAAGCAACTAACCGAAGAAAACAATCGTCTGAAGGGTGCAGGCAGAATGCCTCGGCAAAACCTCGCTACTGCGTCCAGCAACAAGCCAGCAAGCGTTTCAGATAGGCTTAAAATGTCATCTGCTGACGCAATTGATATGGGTCTCGATGAAGCAGGAAATTAATAAAATAAAATATATTATCTTATGAATAAAATGTCACCTGACGAAAAAATCACTGCAATTGCGTTGGAACAACCAGACCCGTTTGCGCGGGGAGGGCAATTGACAACTGCGTTGCATAAAACTCCATTTCAACAACGGGATTTTTCTCACCTCGATGAACCTGCTGATGTTGTGAAAAAATCACAGAAGGCAGAAGTTAAAGAAAAGAAAAAACCTACAGTAAAAGCAAAGGTGCTGGAGGATATCCCAGTGCCTGTTGCTGAACCTGTGGCAGAATCCGTTCCAGAACTCGCTGATTTGGTCACAGAATCGCGTAGGGACGGGATGCCTTCGTACCGCACCGAATTTGGTGGTCGAGACCTTATGGTGGGGTTCCCGTGCTATAAAACAACCAATCCAGTAACTGCCTTTGCCATGATTGCAATGGCATTGGATTTTGGTAGGGATAAAATCCGATTTGATATGTCAATTGGCGATTCGATGGTCTACCATTCTCGGAATCGACTGGCAGAAAAATTTCTTCAGACTGATGCAAAATATCTGCTTATGATGGATGATGACATCATCCCATGTATTGGCAGACCAGCATGGATGCGGTCAACTGTTCAATCGGCTCAAAATGTACCTGATCTCCCTTTGCAACGACACATTATCCATCGACTTCTTAATTCAGGGAAAACGCTGATTGGTGGCGCGTATTTCGGGCGGCAGGAAGGCGCAGACCTTATGTGCAGTGACCAGACGCTTGCAGTGTCTGCAAAACGATACGATGACATCGTCGCGCCAGTAAACTGGATCGGGACTGGATGTCTTTTAATTCACCGAAGCGTGTTCGATGACATCAAGAAAAAATACCCTGAATTGGCTACGGCAAACCCAGATGCTCCATTCGACTACTTCTTGCCAATGACAGGTCATATTGGTGAAGATGTTGCGTTCTGCCACAGGGCAAAAGAAGCAGGGCATCAACCGCACATCGATCTCGGCACTCCAGTGTTTCATGTTGGATACAAAGTATATTAATGAAACCTAAAATTTATTCGTACTACGAATCAATTCCGACTCGCAGGCAGGAGGAGGAATTTAGCCGATCTCATGTATGGAAAGCGTCTTGGGAACGGAATGGGTGGGAACCCATCATGCTTAATAATTCCCATGCAAAAGGCAGTCCATTATTCCAAAAATTAATTGCAAAAATACTGCGTGTTGCGCCTGAATTATCGGCGGCAGATCAAAACAATTTTCAAAGGACTATTATCCGTTTTGCAAAGTGGTGTGCGCTCCATGCTGCTGGTGGTGGATGGATGTCTGAATACGATGTTGTTAATTCAGGATTCACAAAATCGGATGCAGAAAACTTTGAGAAAAAGTCACTCGTTTTAATGGGAGACAAAAAGTCTTTTTTGATGTTTGTAAACGAAGAAATGTGCAGGAGTTGCATCTCAACTTTTATTTCTGACAGCATAAATATTGGAGATAAAATTAAATCTGAATTCGATATTTTGAATTGCGATAATTTGCTCGCAGAGGCGCATGGGAAGGTCATTCATCCAGAATTTGAGTTAGGAAAATCAAAGGCAGAATTAATGAAATCTTTGATAGAATAATTTTTTTTAAAAAATGCACTTGACATACAAAATGCATTGATTTATTGATCTCCACATTCGGGTAGCCAAGTCCGTTATCTTGGTGAGATTTACTGGTCTCTAAAACCAGTTAACAGGACGCAACAATGCCCAGCGTTCCGGGGCGAATAAACAAGAAACCAAAGCATTAAATTGCATAGCAATTTATGCGCGGCTTGAATTCGTCCGAAGTTAAAACAAAGGAAGAGTTCAAGCAGAACCAAAACCTTTATGATTAAAAAAACATTTTTGATTTTAACTTCAGTAGCGGCATTTATTGCAAGCGCCTCTGCGTTTACGGATGTCACCCTGACAGGTGGCAATTTCACAGCAGGCCCATTTCAGGGTCAGTCGATAACTACATTCAAGGTCGCTGATGCTGAAACAACGCTCACCGATTGGAACACAGGCATTGCTAATGCAACAACCCTTGGTTTCAGCATTGCAACTCCAACTGCTGGTGGCGCAAGTTTCCCAGTCGAGAATGTTTCATGGTACGATGCGGTCAAATGGTGCAACCTCGCAAGCATTAATGCTGCACTTACGCCAGTTTACCAGACGGCATCAATCCCTGTCGATAGCATTACTCGCAATGGCACTACAGCAACAGTAACTACTAATGGTACGCACAGTCTCTCCACTGGCAACCATGTTACCATTGCTGGAGCAACTCCTGCTGGCTACAACCTAACTGCTGCTGTTACAGTCGCAAGTACGAATACATTTACTTATACAGTGAATGGAAGTCTTACAACTCCTGCAAACGGCACGATTACCGCTGGCGTAATTTACAAGACTGGTGATGTAATCCCCACTGTGAATACATCCGCTAATGGTTATCGTTTGCCTACAGAAAAAGAATGGCAGTGGGCGGCAATCGGTGGTGATAGCCAAAGTACATTCATCTTCTCTGGAAACAATACGGCAAGCGTTGTTGCATGGTCACGGACGAATAGTCCGACTGGAGCAAAGGCAGTTAAAACTAAAGCAGCAAACACAAAAGCACTCTACGACTTGAGCGGCAATGTATTTGAATGGTGCTTTGATGACCTTGCTGGAGTTGTTGGACGCAGAGTGCGTGGTGGTGGATGGGTGGTTGACGAAGACAGTTGTCAAATCTCCATTCGTGGCTATTCACAACCCGCACGACAAGAGGCAGGATTCGGATTCAGAGTATTCACAAACAATTAAACTTAAAATTAAACTTAAACTTAACAAAAAATTAACCTTAAAATAGAAAACCAAAATTATGTCAGACTGTATTCCATTAGCTACAATTCAAAACTTCGCATCCAAGGATGTGAATCGTATCATTGGTCAGATTGGACGAGTTCTTGCTCGTAAATCACCTTATATCAACTCCATCGATGGTGGAACTCTTCCGAATGTTTCGGATGTTGTCCGCTCCGTTGTTGAGGAAATGGCAGTGCCTAACGCTTCGTTGGCATCACCACAATTCGTTAACGACATCTCAATGTGCGGCGTTGGCGCGACTCCTGATCGAGTCGGCAGCACCGAGTACACCTTCCAACTTCAGACTCTGCGTGGTGCTGGGCCGCGAGTTTGCGTTAAGCAAGCCCGTACGGCATTCAAAGGTAGCTATCTCCAAGCTCAAATTGCTCTGGAAAAAAACATCCTTCAACTCATCAACGCCGATATCCGCTATCAGTACCTCCTGCAAAGTGGTATCAAATTCGTCGTTGATAACACGAAGACCTTCAGCCAGAACCTCTCTGGTGATATGCAGGTTCTTGCCGCTCCGTTTGCAGCTGGCGCAGTGCCAAATGCACCGATGAACTTCAAGACTCTGTACAAGATCGGTTCGTTCATGCGCGAGGAAATGCTTGCAGAACCCTTTGCGACATCGCAAGGCGAGTTCTTCCAAGTCATGGCATCTGCCGACCAAATTGAAAATTTCCGTAACGATGCGGATGTTAAAGAAGATTTGATTGGACTCACCACTGGTTCCTTCAAACTTGGTGAACAGAGCATTTCTGGCTATCAGTTCCAAGGATATCGTGGGTTTGCATTTGGTATCGACCAGCAACCACTTCGCGCAAGCGGATTCGATGGTTCTGGCAACCTAATCCTTGTCAATCCTACAATTGCACAGGCAGTCACAAACGGATTCGGACAACGCAGGAACCCAGCATGGGTTGCCGCTCCGTACGAAATCATGTTCGTCGTTGCTGGCGAAGCATTCAAGCGTTTGGTTCCTGAATCCTACACTGGTGAAGGAACCTTCCGTTTCGCTCCGCAACTCGCTATGGGTGAACTGGAATGGACTTACTTCAGAGATAACGATTGCAACTTGTATGGTGATTTCGGTCAGCACATTTACCAAATCCAACGCGCAATCCAACCTGTTCGTCCGCAAAATGTTTGCGCGATTGTTTACAAGCGTTGCCAGTTTGATGGTCTCCCGCTCGCCTGCGCGACTGGTGCGACTGGTCTGTAATTAGTAAGTTGATATCGGTGGCAGGGTTAATTCTGACCCTGCCACCTCATCAGTTTATTTTATACTATGCCATTGTCACCAATCCCATCAATACTACCGACAAGTACATATGAGCATCTTGTCTTGCAAGCATTAGGCGAAATTGCTGTAGGCAGCACAATTAATTACAATCCTCCAATCCTCGACACCGCATTGTTTCGGCATTTGGTGCTAAATGCTTTGCAGTACATTGCTAATAATGGTGGTGGAGGTGGTGGAGGTGGCGTTACTTCATTTTCAGCAGGAACGACAGGGTTAACTCCATCTGCATCTACAACTGGAGCAATTACATTAGCAGGAACACTTGCAGTAGCAAATGGAGGAACAGGAGTAACAACATCTTCTGGTGTGAATTCTGTTGTTTTGCGTGATGCTAATAACAACATCTCGGCAAATGCGTTCTTTAATAATCTTGCAACAATTACTGCATCTGGAACTCAAGTTGTTTTAACTGCTGCATCCGCGCCCGTTTCTCTTGTTACTGGGTCTGGCGGGCAAACAATCAAATTGCCAAATGCTACTACGCTTACAAAAGGCACAATTTTTAGTTTCAATAACAATCAAAGTTCTGGTGCAATACTGGTAAATAACAACTCCAATACGCCTGTAGTATCAATTCCTTCTGGCGGATATGTTACAGTTGTTTTGCTTGATAATGCAACAGCAGCAGGGTCTTGGGATAGGCATGATCAATCTCCATCAAATGTTTCTTGGTCAACAAATACACTTGATTATCCGGGTTCAATTACTTCGGCTACTTGGAATGGAAATACTGTTGCTGCAAATCGAGGCGGGACGGGTCAATCTTCAGCATTTGTTGCTGGTGGAGTAGCTTATGGTTCCAGCACTTCAGCATTGGGTGTAACTCCTATTGGAACTGTGGGTCAAGTATTAACTTCTGCTGGTGCCGGAACTCCAACATGGACAACTCCCGCGACAGGCACAGTAACATCAGTTACTGGAACATTGCCAATTTCTTCAAGTGGTGGGGCAAGTCCAACTATTAGCATTGCTGCTGCGTCAACAACTGTTTCTGGCGCAGTTCAACTGACAGATTCAACATCATCGACAAGCATTACAACTGCCGCAACTCCTAACTCCGTAAAATCTGCATACGATTTAGCAAACGGAAAAGCAGGAACTGCTCAAGCAAACACATTTACTCAACCGCAAATCATCACTGGAACAAGTGCTTCTGCAATGCTTCGCGTCACGCAAGAGGGTAGTGGTGAAGCACTCCGAGTTGAAGATTCTCCAAATCCAGATGCAACGCCATTTGTTGTATCGTCTGCTGGCAAAGTTGGAGTCGGAATTGCTCCTGACGCAACTGTTGGTTTGTCAGTTGATTCAACTGGTATTAAATTCAGCAATGGTTCTATTCAAACTGTTGCTGCTGCTGGAATACCTGCTGATGTTCAAATTTTTGCAACTGTTGGAACATTCACATGGACTAAACTAATTAGTGCAAAATCCGTAAATATCCAACTTTTGGCTGGCGGTGGTGGTGGTGGATCAGGTCGCAAAGATGCAGCGTTAACAACGAAATGCGGTGGTGGCGGCGGCGGCGGCGGTGGTTATGTAAATATAACAGTGCCAGCAAGCGTTTTATCAGCAACGGAATCCGTAACAATTGGTGCGGGTGGAACAGGAGGTGCTGGTGTGACCGCAACCGCGACGAGCGGAAACAGCGGAATAGTTGGCGGAAACACAATTTTTAACTCCATCATCGCTGTTGGAGGTTCGCCGGGATCTGGCGGAACAGCAACGACTGGAACTGGTGGTGTTGGAACCATGCAGGCCAATACTGGTGGAACAGCTGGCGCGAACGGCACTGCTGGAGGTAGTGGCGCTCCCGGAAACCAAACTGCTGCTTCTCAGTTTGGCGGGGCAGGGGGCGCAGGCGGCGGCGGAGTCAATGCCGCTTCGATTGGGTTTGCTGGTGGGGGGGGAGGCAGATCAAATGCGCTCAACATTGCAGGCGGCACTGCTGGCGCAATCGGCGGGGGGAACGGCGGAAATGGCAGCGACAACACCAGTGCAACATCGGGCTTGTTTGCGGTTGGTTCTGCTGGTGGCGGCGGCGGCGGCGGGGTAGCTGTATCGGGCGGAAATGGAGGCAACGGCGGGTTTCCGTCAGGTGGTGGCGGTGGCGGTGGCGCGACTGAAACGGGAACGCAATCTGGCGCAGGCGGAACTGGTGGAGCGGGGATGGCAATTATCACAACTTATTTTTAACAATGAGTGATCTCGGAAAACACTTTGATTTGGTTCTTAAAATAGCAACGACTATTGCTCTTTTAGCAGTTGCTTTGCTTGGAACTAAATTTGTTACTAAAGAAGAATTTACAGCAGCAAATAGTCGTATCGAAAAGATTGAGGCAGTGCTGATTAGAATGGAACAAAACGCTATTACAGATGCTCGTCACGATAATTTGCTGAACGATCATGAGACGCGCATTAGGAATCTTGAAAAAACCAAATGAGACCAGAAAAAATTGCACTTGTGATGATTTTAATCTCATTCGCATTCCTTGCGCTTGCATTTATGACAGGTTGTGAGACGATTGGAATCTCGCTGAAGACAGACTATGGGATGTTCACTTATGAACTACCCGAACCAAAAGGAACAAAAAAATGAAACTAAACGATTGGAAAACAACACTTCTCGGAGTATTTACAATTCTTGCAGCAGTTGCTGACGCAGGTAAAGATTTTTTGTCTACGGGACAACTTGGTGATGTCGGATTACTATTTGCCTCATTGACTGCTGGTATTGGTTTAATCCTTGCCAAAGATAGCAACAAATAATGGTTCCTAACTCCAGACCGCAACAAGCGAAAGAAAAGACTCTCGCAATGGTTATCAAAGCAGGTATTGAAGATCGTGTTGCTCTGGTCGGAATTCGTGGATACTACTCTGAAACATTCGCGCCATCTGGGAATAATCGGGGGGTCTATGATGACGCTATTATTTTGATTTCACCCAGTGTCCATGCCACATTTAATGCGAACACTGATCCATCAATCTTCAGGAAAGGCATTGCAGTGCTTAAAACAGGCGTCCATCGTTACAAAAAAGGCAATCACGGCATTTCTCGCGCCGATGGCGGTTATCCTGCACTGCGACCTGCTAACGCGCAAGAAGAACTCCCTGTCACGCGAGATAAAGAAGGTGATTCAATGGGAGTAGCAATTAACATTCATCGCGGAAGCTACAATTCTACTTCTTCGGCTGGTTGCCAAACTATTTATCCTTCACAATGGGATTCTTTCATTAACCTTGTCTATGGAGAAATGGCAAGGTACAATCAAAAAACAATTCTGTACTTGCTTACGGAGCAAATTTAACTACTATAAAATTATGTCATGCGGATGCAATGAACCCTACAATAATGTTTGTCGACAGGATATCCCTTATCCACAGGTATCAAATGAAAGTGTTCCATCATTGATTGACAATCTTGTTCACGCACTCTACGGAGACATAACAAAGTCAGTTGTTTCTGGTCGCGTGGTTTGGAATATTCCATGTGATCCTTCCGCAATGCCAGCGCAGGTTCCAACGATTCCTCGTCTTGAAGGCGAAGGAACTCTGTGCTACATCATGCGAGTTTTTCAGAATACTGTCGGTCAGTATTCGCCTTTCCAATTCTGGTCATTTACAGGCAATGGCACGACAACAACATATTCGTTGCCGCCTTCGCTCAACACGCTTGCTTCAAGCTACCTCGTTTATCTTAACGGAGTTGTTCAGCCTCCAGCAGCATACAACATTTCTAATACCTCCCCAGTAAATATTGTTTTTCAGTCTGCACCGACTAACAACACGGCAATTACTGTCTTGAATCTTGGCTATACGCCTCCCTATGTTATCGATGTAACGCAAAGCGAGGCGACTCCAACAGGGTCATCTTCAACGCAGACGATTGGAGCATGGTTGCAGCAGATTCTTTACACATTAAGCCAACCAGTTGCAGGAGTCCCGCAGGGAGGCTTGCGGTGGGTTTTGAATGGCAACGGATCAACAACTACGCTTGCATTAACTGGAGCGACAACATCAAATCCTACAGGCTACCTTGTTGCTATCGATGGCGTGGTGCAAGACCCTGCTGGATACACAATAAATTCTGCCGTTTCTCCGTTTACAATAACAGTGTCGCAACCTGTCCCTAACGGGTCAGTAATGGTTGTCATTGAGATCGCCAGCGCAATTGCTGGGTGGTATGCCGGGAACGGAAACCCAAACGGAATGCTGGTTGCGCCTATTGGGTCTATTTATGTCAACAAACTCGGTGGACAAGGTCAAACATTCTGGGTGAAGGAGACAGGAACAGGCAACACAGGGTGGACTCCGCTTTCTTCAGGCACTTCAGGCCCACCAGTGCCTGCTGGCGGCAATAGTTGGAGATTCATTGGCAATGGCAGCACTGCAATCTACCCGCTTGCAGGAGCAACGGCAACGACTGCCGTGTCATACATTGCTTCCATCGATGGAGTTCTTCAAGACCCGATTGATTATATCATTGACACATCTGCAAATCCATTTAACTTCGTTTTTAACACAACAATTCCGAATCTTTCAAAATTAGTAATCGTAGGATAAACCTCAAAAAAATAAAATTATGCCACTGACTCGTATCACCTCAAATGTAATTGAAAACGGAACAATCATTGATGCCGACATCTCGGCAACAGCAGCAATTGCTGCATCAAAAATTGGAGCGGGTCAATTGCCAAATACAGTTTCAACAATTTCAACGAATACGAATACTGCAAGGACGCTTTCAAATCGTGGTGCAGACATAATTAATGTCAAAGACTTTGGCGCAGTCGGTGATGGAGTTGTTGACGATGCTCCTGCATTTCGAGCAGCATTTGCTCTCGCAAACACAAAGTTGTCTTCTTGCGTTTATGTTCCACAAGGCACATATAAACTAAATACTACAAAAGAAGGAATAACAAATCCTTGGAATCAACCAGATAAAGCATTTAATACAGCACTTGTAGAAATTGAATCAAGAACAATTCAACGCACAATAAAATTTATTGGTGAAGGAGCAACAATTGTAAGTGATCTTTGGCCTGATTATTGTAAAGATGTTTTTTATCAGGGTGGATATACACCAGCACCATTTTTATTCTTTTTTAACTTTTTTGGAAAATACGACATTACAATTGATGGGTTTACATTTATTTCAACATTTGGTGGTGCAGGGCAAAAACCAATTATTCCTACATATTCATCACTTACAAGCGGTGGCCCAAATCTACAAGTTGTTCCATACGGAAGAATCATTGGAATTGGAACTGCCAAATATTATACTCCAGATGAAGCATATAGTGGAGATGGGTCTGTAATCATTTCAAATTGTCAATTCAGAGATTTAGGATGCCCAATTAATTTAAACTCATCACATTCTCATGTTTTTATTGATAACAATTATTTTGTAACAACATATGGGAAAATGTCTGCGAATAATGGAGGATTCCCCGGAGGAATGATTCATTTTTCCAATGGGCCAATTTTAGATAAAATTACAATCACAAACAATTATTTTGCTGGATATGATTTGCCAGTAGTTAGAAATCCAGATGGATCAACTGCGCCTCCTGACATGACATTTTTGCAGGCGTATTCTACAACAAAAACCACATTGCAGGGACAAACTCTTTTGTTCAATTTTATTGAATTGCCAGAAAACGCAATTCATATTGATGGAGCATTAAATACAGCATCTATAATTATTGCAAACAATCAAATTAAAGGATTTTGGATTGAAGGAATCAAATTTGATAGGTATCCAGATGCAGCTCTAAATAGGGATGGTAAAATTGTTATCGAAGGAAATAGTTTTGATGGAACTACACCATTAGGATCACAAGTTTATCAAAGCGGATCAGCAATTGTTGTAAATGGTCAAAGTGCAGTTATTAGTAATAATCATATCAGGCAATATCCTGCTGGCATTACAATAAATCAACAATCATTCCAAAATGATTTAAAAAACATAAGCATAACTGATAATACAATTGAATATAAAGGATATGCAACAACTGGTTATCAAGGTTCTCCTTTAGTTCAAGACCCTTATGCTGCAATTTCAGTAGATAGCGCAAAAAATGTTATCATTGATTCAAATTTAGTGTATTTTGACAATGTTGGAATTGCTGATCCTAATAATCCAACAATTTCATTAGGTTGTAACATGACATTTTTGCGTGGGATTGAAACAGGTGATTTTAATGAAATATATGGTAATAATCTTGTAACTGTTTCAAACAATATTGGTTATATTAAAAATAAAAGAAATCCTTCGTTAAAATATGTAGGATTCCAAGATATTTGTTTTGGTTCAACATATCGCAATAACAGAATTGAAGGATGGGATATTTTTTCCGCTCAACCCGGAGGAAGAGAGTATTTATTCCCAGTTATTGATGACGGGAATATATTTAATGGATCATTTTATCAAGAAAACATAAACGGACAATCACTTACAGTAAATTCAAAAACCCAAGATCATAAATTATACCCAACATCAACGGGATGGTATCAACTTGTTTCTTTTAGCCCAGCAGGAAACGGAGCGGTTGAATTTAATATTTGCGTCCATGATACAAACGGAACGGGAGAATCGTTCTTTAATACTCAAAGAACAAAACTTCTTGTAAATTACAATACAAATCCGTATGGGACTTCAAATAGTGTTTTCATAAACCAATTGTCGCATTTGGATGACCCAAATGTTGGCCCAGTGATTACAAAATTTGCCGCAACAACGAATGGCGTTTTAACTGGAGCGCAGTGCGCTATGTTTGCTTGGGTTTATGTAAATAAAATCCTTAAAACTTGCCCAGTTGTAATTACAGGAGGAGGAGGTAATGGAGCGCAAGCAACTGCTAATTTTACAAATGGAGTTTGCACAAGTGTCACTGTTAATGCTGCTGGTTCTGGATATACATCCGCTCCAACATTAAAAATTACAAGAAGACTTTCTCCGTATGGTGGCATTGATCTTGTTGGTTCAGGTGCTGTTTTGGTTCCGACAATGTCTGGTGGTGGACTTCAATCTGTTGCTGTATCAAATGGAGGAAGCGGATATGCTGTTGGAATTCATATCAACGCAGAACAGAAAAACTATCTTGATTATGGGCCATCTGGATATGAAGGAGTTTTTTGCATTAGAAAAATAGAAAAATCTGATGGAACAAATAATTTGCCGCTTCCAACAACTTCAAATTCTTTGATATTTGACTTTTCTTATGGTGAAAAATCAATTTACATGACTAATCCTTCTGGAATTAACTCTGGAGCAGATAGATTTAAATTAGGTTCCGCAACAATAAAAAGAGCATCTGGGGTTCCTTCTTCTACACCAGAGTTTATCGGTCAAGATTATCTCGACACTGCAACCAACAAATTCTACAAAGCAAAAGGAACTGCTTCTTCTGCTGACTGGATAGCATTGAATTAATGAAATCACTTCTCGCCATCGCTATCGTTGCACTTGCTGGATGCATTACGCTTCCAGTAGAGCAACCATCGTTCGCAGGACGCTACAGGAACGCTTGTCTTCCCGAAGCAATAGCGATGGCGCAGGGACTCAAAGAAAAGTCGATACAGACCCGTGTGCTGCGAATTCAAACCAAAGACTGGGGTCACGCAGTCTGCGTTTACCTCTACCCAACTGGCGCAAATCGGCTTTATGCTTGGGATAGCTACTGGCAGAGCATCAATCTTCGCGCATGGTTCGACAATCCTACCAGCATCGCAACAGCATGGCTCGACTACACTCACCCTGACAAGCAACTCGTAACCGCAGCATTTCTTGATTAAAATTATGCACATGAAAGAAAAATACGAACTCCCAGAAGGTTTTGTTGACCTGTCTGAAGAGATTAAACCGATAATGGGGATGAAAATTTCCGAACCAGAGATGGAAGAGGAAGAGGACGATACAGAATACAGCTATCCTTCGCTTTATTTCAATAACGCAGAAGGTCTTAAAGACCTGCCTAAAGAAGGAACCGCTACCATTTATTTCAAGAAAACAATGGAGCGCACCGAGGTAGTAACTCGCGATGGGAAAACTAAAAAAAACCATTGCGTTGAACTATGCATCTGTGGTATTAAAACTCCAAAAGGAACAGCAACGCCAATGAAAATAGATGCTGAAAGTGATATTGAGTCTGGACTAAACGAAGCTGAAATGGAAATGGACGATTAATTATGGCAATGACACCTGATATGATGGCAGAAATGCCTGCACCCGAAATGCAACCTGACATGATGACTGCTCCTGAAGGAGAGGTTACCATGTCAATTAACAAAGCTGATTTTGACAATCTAAATAGCCTTGTTCAAGAACTCGCTTCCGCACTTTCTGCAATGTCCTCGTCAGTTGATATGCAGGCAGCAGCAGGCGAGGAAGAAGCCGCTCCAAAGGCAGCAGAAGCCGCTGATATGGCAGACCTCGATATGTTCGCAAAAGAACTTTCTTCTCGCACCCGCGCTTAAATATGTTCGTTTCTCAAATTTTCGATGAATGCGCTGCGATTTTAGGAACGACAATTAACGAAAATGTCTTCCGAAAGATTTCGCAGGCAGTCCAGACGCTCATGGAGTCTGGGCATTGGTCGCATAGCACTGCCGAGGTTGATATTTGCACTGGATGGGACGGGATGAGTGTAACATTGCCTCGTGGCGTGGATACGCCTTTGGCAATTAATGTCGATGGCAGTCCTATTTATTTCCGTAACAGGCTATTCCAGTACCATGTAAACAAAGGAGGGATGTTTTCTCCCGTGCAGTGGGCATGGGATGACCGAGGGTTTACTGCAACTGCGATGGAGATCATTCAACCATCGCAACTGGTGGCGATTGCCGAGGTTGAGAATGATGTGGGCAAGGTCATTCGCGTTCTGGGAACCAATGACGGGAATGTACCGCTCCGTAGCCAACTTGAAAACGGCACTGGCGTTGATGGTGTGCTTATCCCTATCAATTCAAAAAACGATTTCCCTCTTGGCGTTATTTTGCCGCCTGATCAGACCATCGAGACTCGCAGTGTTGCTATCGATCCGCTCACTCGCTTTACAACGGCAACACCGCACCAGTTGACCTCTGGTCAGGGATTCAATATTGCTGCATTCGCTGGGACGATTCCTGTGCCATTGTCGAGCGGACAGGTGGTCTACATTGGCGTAATTGATGCAGTCACAATCCAGCTATTCAGTGATCAGAACAACGCGAAGAATGGCAATTTTCCAATCAAACTACAGAGCATTGTTCAGGATTTAGGGCAAACTGGAACGCTAACAATTAAGGACAGCAAGCCAAGCAATGTAGTCACCGCATTGAGGTTCCCCGCATCTCCTGCAAATGAACCGAGTTTGCCAATTACAACAGCAAATCCTGTGGCATTCCCAGATCAAACACTGCCGCCTCCACTTCTTGCAAAAGTGACATACTTTGCAAACTTGATCGACCCTAAAAATCTCCAGATTTTTACCTCTTTTCAAGACGCTCAAAATAATGTCAATCCAGTTTATACAACTGGCAGCACTAATCCGATTAACATCGACATTCGCAAAGAGATTTTGCCAGAGTCAAAATTGACATTTGCTATCCAGCATTTTTACAAGCAGGGAGATCAGGTGCAGGCTTATACTGCTGGTGGAACATTGCCAAATCCGTTGATTGCAAACCAGAATTATTTCGTCAATGTCATCAACGAATTTACGATTACCCTGCATGAATCACAGGCAGATGCAGTCGCATCAACTCCAACGAATCCAATCAATCCGATTAAACTTATTGATGCAGGAGTCGGATCAAATTTTCTTGTTAAGTTAATTGCTTCTACATATCGATCTGGAGAGCAAGCACAGGTAACTGCGCCGGGCCTCAATATTCCCGCTCCAAAAGGTTCTGGCGCATCATTTCAAGCAGTAGTTACTGGTTCAGTAAGGTCTGTAACAGTTGGCAATCAAGGAACTGGATATTATATTTCAACTCCTACAGTAACATTTGATCTTCCTCCAGAACCTCCATTTGGAAGTGGGCAGGTAGTAAAGCAAGCAACTGGAATTGCAATACGAAATACTACTTCAAATTCTATTGAACAAATTTTAATTCAAGACCCCGGTGCTGGATACACTTCTGCTCCAAATATTACAATTACTGGTGGCGGCACTGGTGGCACAACTCCCGTTGCTCCTAATTTGGCAACAGCAACAGCAACAATCCAAACTTCATTTGTTTCTTATTTTAGAAAAATATCTGGAGGATCGGGATATACTCAAGCACC
>Ga0114975_10001291_pt1 | contig 17959 bp, 9 predicted proteins | sample S_130626_EF_Meta_FD_87031 | JGI IMG/M metagenome (GOLD analysis project Ga0114975, IMG submission 87031) | Freshwater microbial communities from Lake Simoncouche, Canada to study carbon cycling - S_130626_EF_MetaG | ecosystem: Environmental > Aquatic > Freshwater > Lake | place: Lake...
ATGACATTACCCCAATCCGAGTAGAAGAAACTTTAACCAACCCGTTCACTACCAACGGCACGACTACGGTGCTTGTGACAGATGCCGCACATGGCGCTATTAACGGTGACTATGTAACTTTCTACGGTGGTACTGCTGTAGGCGGGCAAACTATTCGGGGCGAGTACCAGATAACGTATATTTCAGGTAATACATACAACATCACTATCTCTGCCGCAGCCACAGCCGCTACTGGGGGGGGCACGGTCTACGCTGTCTACCAAGTTAACACAGGGCCATCCTATGCCGCTCCGCTTTCTGGTTGGGGCGCAAGCACTTGGGGCTCTGGGACATGGGGTATTGGTACTTCCTCTACGGATGCAATGCGTATTTGGAACCAGATTAACTGGGGCCAGAACTTGGTGTACGGCCCTCGTGGCGGGCCGATGTATTACTGGGATGCGACTATTGGGTTCCGCAATTCAGAAGTTACGCTGTCTATTGCCACACCTTGTGTGATGACAACGACGATTACCCTTGCAGACAAGACTCCAATTACTCTATCAACTACGGGCGCACTACCCACTGGCTTGCTGCCGGGGGTTACTTATTACGTAAAGTACGTAACCGATACGACTTACAACCTTTCCGCTACTTCAGGTGGAGCGGCTATCAATACTTCTGGCACGCAGTCAGGTACGCAAGTTATATCCCCCCGTGGCATGTTACTTTCCCAGCTTCCCAATTCAGATGGCTATTGCCCACTCTACCAAAACACCTTTACCGTATCTGACGCCAGCCGGTTCCTTATTGTGTTTGGCACCAATGATATAGGTAGCACTGTCCTTGACCCAATGTTAATCCGCTGGTCAGATCAGGAATCGTTGACTGTATGGTATCCCGCTATCACTAATCAAGCAGGTAGCGCCCGACTATCTCACGGCTCAAAGATTGTCACCACCCTGCAAAGCCGCCAAGAGATTGTGGTGTGGACAGATTCATCCATTTACTCATTGCAGTACTTAGGCCCGCCGTATGTATGGGGCACACAGCTTCTTGCAGATAATGTATCTATCGCTGGCCCAAATGCCGCTGCTATGGCTTCAGGTATTACTTACTGGATGGGCGTAGATAAGTTCTACAAATATGATGGTCGTGTCCAAACACTACGTTGCGATCTGCGGCAGTTTATATACAGCGATATTAACCAGCTACAGTTTGACCAAGTATTTGCTAGTACCAACGAGGGTTTTAATGAGGTCTGGTTTTTCTATTGTTCTGAGGCCAGCAATACTATCGACAAGTACGTTATATATAACTACGCCGAAGATATATGGATGTATGGCTCAATGGCCCGCACAGCATGGCTAGACACCGGGCTTCGTCAATACCCACTTGCCGCTACCTATAGCTATAACATAGTGCAGCATGAATATGGTGTAGATGACAATGAAACAGCTACCACGTTACCAATTACTGCAACCATAACATCGGCTCAGTTTGATATTGGCGATGGGCAGAATTTGGCCTTTGTTTGGAGGATGTTGCCTGATCTGACATTCCGGGGGTCTACGGACGGAACTACTCCTGCGCTGACTATGCAGATATTGCCGCTGTTAAATTCGGGTTCTGGGTACAACGATCCTAAGTCGGTAGGCGGGACAAGTTCTAGTGCGGAACAGGCGGTAACTGCAACACAAACGTACCCCATAGATTTGGACACCTACAACGGTCAGATTTACATTCGGATTCGTGGGCGGCAGATGGCTATTCGGATTACATCCAATCAAGTCGGTACGCAATGGCAGCTTGGTTCTCCTAGAATAGATTTGCGCGCTGATGGACGTAGGTGATATATGGCACAGAAAAACGTAATCGCTCCACGCTTGCCTGCCGCAACGCCACAATACGACCCCGCGCTGATAAACCAGTTAACAAACGTATTGCGCATTTACTTCAATCAGTTGGATAATGCAGGGCCAATGGTGGCTAGTACACAGCGCAATGGGACAGAGGTTGTAGCAGGGCTAAGTTTTTTTCCTGCGCCGGGAACATCTACACCTAGTCTACCAACACAAGCAGATTTAGCCAACCTACGGGTGGGGGATATATATTATGATACCTCTGCTAGTAATGTGCTGAAAGTAAAAACTTAGGAATAACCCGTGAACATCCTTGAGTTAAAACGCAATGCGCTTGGGCGTACATACCAAATAAGCAGTCAAAGCTCTGGAGGGGGGTCTAGCGACTACACAAGAGATTATGATAGCGGTTCTATATTTACTGACGGTAGTAATTTTGGTTACGGATTAGATATTGGCGGAGGCGGAAGTAATTTTTTGCAGGATACTTATCCTTCTGAAATACCAATTGAACAAACCCTTACTGATGCAGGTTTAACATCAGATTTCCCTGCCTCTACCGAATTACCTATTGAAGAAAACCTTCCTACCTCTACCGAAAAATCTATTGAAGAAAGCCTTACTGATGCCGGTTTAGTAGCAGACCTTCCTGCTAATCAAGTAAGAGCGTTAACAAAAGCTGGGGGACTTACCTCTACACAAATTGATGATATTTTAGCAAAAACTAATTATTCTGACTCTGTAAAAGCGCTTATTAAATCAATGCAGCCTGATCCAAATAGCACTTTAGGGTTATTGGGTTTTAATCCGGGCATTAGTTACGACCAACTTCATGAAACAATATCTCCGGAACAAGAATCCGCACGGTTTGAAAAAATTGGCGAACTTGTTGAAAGCGCAGCTAATATTTTAATTTCAGCAAGCCCAATTGGAAAAGTATATAACACAACCAAAACGATTGCAAATGTGCTTTCAGGAACTCAAACTGCTGGGGAAGCTATTACACAAATTGGCATGGCAGCGCTTGCTAGTAAGTTAGGAATTTCTTCCTCAGTTTTAACTAAAGCTATTGATGGAGATTTTGGTGGAGCAGCACAATCTTTTATTACTGGTAAATTATCGTCATCTATATCTAGGGCTACTGGTTTGCCCGGAGCTTTAGTATCTACGATGCTAAAAGATGCTGATATAAACAAAGGTACTGCAAACACTAAATCAGTAGCTAATGGTTTTTCCAAAACAATTGACGGTATATTAGGTACTGGCAAGGAACCAATTAGTAATAATAAATTACAAACTATTGCAAATTTTGAGACAAATCAAATCGCCGCACTAAACCCAGAGATGCCTGAAGAAGAGGAATCTCCATACTTTGTACAAGTTACTGGTGGCGCTACTAAAGATGTATCTCCTGATTTTGATGTATCAAAATTACCAGAGGGCACTGAATTAGCTTCGCAGGAAGATAGGGATAATGGCCTTGCGTCCTACGATGCAGCATCAAATGCATGGGTTATAAATGCTGAAACAATGCCTATAGATGAAACTCCTATTACTGGAGATAATGGTCAAAACAGAATAACAGATTCTAATTTGGCGGTTAACCCAAATATTGGCACTACTGATTCAAATTTTGTTCCAGCAACCGAGGGACTTGGAACCCCACAGGAGCTTTCTCCAGTAACGGTAGTTGGGGGACGTGAAACTCCTATTACGGGAGATAATGGTCAAAACAGAATAACGGATTCTGATCTTTCAGTTAACCCAAATGTAGGAACGACTGATTCAAGTCTTGCTCCAGTAACAGTAACTGGAAAACGTGAAACCCCCCAAGAAATTATTCCTGTAAAGCAAGAAGAACCCCAAGAGCTTGCTCCAGTAACGGTGGTTGGAAAACGTGAGGCCCCGCAAGAGCTTGCTCCAGTAACGGTGGTTGGGAAAAAAGAAGAGACTCCAGTTACTCCAGCGCCTATTACGCCAGCACCAGTTACTCCGGCGCAAGTCACTACAACCACTCCTGTAAAGACCGCTACACCGGCAGAACAGCTTTACCAAACCACAACACAAAGTCAACCAACAACTTTGGCTGACATAAAGTACTATTTGGATATGACTGGAACCGATATTTTGCCCCCCACAACCAAGCACGATCCATTAGAATCGTTATTAAGCCAGTCCTCGCAGCCAATGTCCCTTGATGAGTTGCTGCGTCACCTAAGGAAATAGTATGCCTTACAAAACAATTACGTATACAAATTATGATGACAATGGTGATCCTTTTGAAGATTCCTATGATGTTTGGGAGGATGATCCTGTAGATAACACTGGCACAGACACTACAGGTGGGGATACCACAGGCGGAAGCGATAGTAATGTAGTACCAAATAGCCTAAGCCCTTCCGGCTATAGTGATATGAAGGGCGTACCAGTTAACGCTGATGGAACGCCTTATGTAGACCCAAATACAGATTACAGCCATGAAGGCCCTAAAAATATTTGGGGTACTCCGCCTGATGCCAAATCAAAAGGCGTTTTGGATCAAATATCAAGTACTCCAAGTTGGTATCAAAGCTTAATAAAACAAAAATTTACAGACCCAAAAACTGGTGAATTAGATTGGACTAAATTGGTAGGTGCGGGCGCAGGGCTTGTTGGGGCATACCAAGCGTATCAGGATGCTAAGACTCCTCCTCCGCCAACGGGTTACCAAGGCAGCATTCCTTCGTATACTGCGGTACAAGGTCGGGCGGCTGAGCCTGCTGCTGGGGCACGCCCCGGTGCTGGGCACCAATACTTTACGGGTGTTCAATTTGCACCCGCTGGAGGATTACCCGCAGCACAGGCTGCTATTAATGCGCAAGTAGCGGACTTGAATACACTAAACACTGCTAATGCACAAGCGCGCCAACCAGCAGCCACAGAAGTTAAAGCCGCACACGGAGGTATTATGGGATTAGCTCATGGTGGAAAGCCTACACACCCACACGGAACTTACTTACGAGGCGATACCGATGGCATGGCAGACAAGATTCCGGGCACCATTGACGGTGTTCAACCTGCTCGTCTGGCTCACGGGGAGTTTGTTATTCCTGCTGACGTTGTGTCCCATCTTGGTAATGGCAACTCTGATGCGGGGGCCAAGCAACTTTATAAGATGATGGACAGAATCCGCATGGCCCGTACAGGCACTCGTGAGCAAGGTAAAGAAATCAACCCAAGCAAGTTTATGCCGGGTGGTTTAGCTAGCTACGCTGTGGGCGGAGCGCTCCCTGAAGGAACCACTGGGAGTGAATCTAATTTATCCAACTGGGCTGGCCCTTACGTTACGGATTTACTTGGTAAAACTCAAGCGCTTACCAGTGCTGCATTGGAAAAACCGCAGTTCTATCAAGGTGAGCTTACCGCAGGAGCATCCGATCTTCAAAATAAAGCTTACGAACAAGCAAGTAATTTAGGAGGGCAGTCGTTTACCAATGCAGGAACCGCTGGTAGCTATATGTCCCCCTACATGCAGAATGTGGTGGATATTCAAAAGCGTGAAGCACAACGACAGTCGGGAATCCAAGGTGCTCAACAGCAGGCGCAAGCAGCGCAGGCTGGGGCATTTGGCGGTAGTCGTGATGCTATCCAACGTGCTGAGCGTGAGCGTAATCTGGGAACCCAGATGAATGACATCCAAGCACAAGGACTGCAATCTGCGTACCAAGCTGCCCAGAATCAGTACAACACTGAGCAAAATAAAAACTTGGCTAATATTAGTGCAATGGCGGGATTGGGCAATACCCAACAGCAAACCACACAAGCAGGTCTTACCGCTGCACAGCAACAGTTTGAATTGCAAAAAGCTGACCCCTACAAACAACTTCAGTTCCAGCAGTCTATGCTTCAAAATATGCCATTACAGGCGCAGTCGTACAACACGACTACTAATCCATTAGCAGCAGCGGCGGCGGGCGCATCGGGCGCGAATACATTGTTTAAAAGCATTTTTGGCGGTTAAGGAAAATATATGTACAACACACGAGAAGCCCTCGCATATACCGGCAAACTGCCCGAGCAGCAGAACCAAGCGGCGATCACGCCGCAACTGCTAGATTTACTGGCACTACAAAAAGTTGAAGCTGATAAAAAAGCCGCTGCCCAACAACTTGCGCTAACAAGCGGGCAACCACAACCGACAATAGCTCAAGGTCTACAGCAACGGGCCATGCAGTCCGCACGCCAAGAGATAGCGCAGAAAATGGGATTGGCGGGGCTCTCCCAAGCACAACCACCTGCGGGCCCTATGCCGCAACAACCACAACAACCGCCTCAAGGACTAGCAGGCGTTCCGACAAACTTACCTTCGGAATACCAAGGTGGCGGAATTATTGCGTTTGCTCAAGGTGGTAGTGGCGGTGATGCCCATGGCCGGTTCCGGCAAGATGACCAAACCGATGACCAACCCGCAGATAGCGGTGACCAAGGGCCACAGATGTCGCCCCAAGATACGGCATTTATTCAAGGTCAACGAACTGCATTGGAGCGGATGCGTGACCAAGACCCTGAAGCGTTGGCACAAGCAGCGATGGCTCAGCAGCAAGCAATGCTAAACCCCGCTAGAGAAGCAGCTATTGCTCATAAGCGTGAGCAACAGGCGGGATTAAAAGCTTTATATGAACGCCAGATAGCTGAGCGCCCAAGTAATTTGCAAGTTGCCTTAGATCGTATGGCCCAGAATATTCACCAACGGGGTGGTTTTGGTGCAGCTATGCTTGGGGTTAGTCCAGCGGTGCAGGCTGCGCGTGAAGGGTATACGAAACAAGAAATTGTCCAGCTAAATACGTTGAGCGCAATAGACGACGAGATTGATAAGGCTATCGAGAACAATGATGTAAGCAAGTACAACGCCTATGTTGCGCGTAAAAAAGACATCGAAACCCAAATGCAAAAGGGTGTCGAGGCCGGAGCTACCATGGCCGACGTTTTGGAGCGCGCAATGGCAGGTAAGCAGCGTACTTTTGAAACTGTGGAAGGCCGTAAACAAGCTGCCGCTACTTTGGCACAGCAACGGGCTGACGCTGCCAATCAAGCAAACGAACGTATACGAGAGCTTGCAAAAGACCGCTTGATGCAGTTGCAAATAGCCCGTGCTGGGGCTGGTGATCGCGCAGCCGAAGCCGCTCAACTACGCCGAGACCAGCTAGCGCAGAAAGCCCGCACAGACGCAATTAATTATGCGGAGAAACTACCCAATTTTGCCTATCTGCCGCCTGAACAACAGGAAGCAACGATACAGCGATATACGCGTATGATATTAGCTCAAGACAAAGCCCCTGCGGCAGCAGCCCCAGCTAGCGCACCCCCACCCGGCGCAGTTCGATTAAAAGGATAATTAAATGCCCACGTATGAAGTTGATGTCCAAGGCAAAACATACGAAGTTGACGCCCCGGATTTAAACACGGCATGGCAGTGGGCTAACTATACCCATACTCAATCGGCGCGTCCCGCACCCCCGGTTAAAGAAGCAGGGTTTTCCCTATCTGACCTTGCGTTAGCTGGAGGGCAGAGCGCGGTTGGTGCAACTAAGTCTATCCTTGAGGGGTTTGGTGCAGGTAATGCCCCGGCTGAATATCTGGAGGGCGTGTCCAAAAAGCTTGGGTCGTACATATCCCCGGAACGTCAAGCAGAAATGCAGCGCCGTGCAGCCCTAGAGAAGAAGGCTGCGGAATCAGGCAAGACTGTAGAAGAATTGTCTGCGGCTTTGGGCGGTGTCAAAGAAGCCCCGCTTACTGCACTTGCACAGGGTGTCGGCTCATCGGTGCCTACAGTTGCGCTTGGCCTTGGCGCAGCGGCGCTTGGCGCTACCTTGGGCGCACCAATTGCGATTGCAGCGGCTGTAGGGATTGGTACCAAGTTCTTAATAGGAGCTTTGCAAGGTGCCGGTGAAGTTAAGGGTGACATCTACAGTAACGTCAAGGCTGGGCTAGAGGCCAAGGGTGTTAAGCCTGAAACCGCTGCCAAGCAAGCGGAAGCTGCGCAGGACTACCTTGGTGAGAATCGCGGCAACATTGTTACGGCTTTGGGGCTGGGGGCATTAGCGGGTGGTACGGGCGTTGAATCTAAACTGATGGATATATTTGGTAAGCCCCTTGCCAAGAAAGTTGCCGCCGAGGCGGTAGAGAAAGCTGCGCCGGGATTTACTCTCCGTACTGCTACTGAGTTTGCTAAAGAAGCTAGTACCGAAGGTTTGCAGGCAGGACAAGGACAGCGTGCCCAAAACGTAGCCATGACCCGTGCGGGTATGGAGACCCCAGAGATGCAGGGTGTTGTTGGTGCTGCGGCCCGCGATGCTTTGGTTGGTGGTATTACAGGCGCGGCAGTATCTACGGTTCATGGCGGGCCAAAGGCCAAAGCTCCAGCTACGGCTCCTAGCGCGGAGGCACCTGCGGCCCCCACTGCGACCACTGAACCTGAAGTAGCACGGACATGGTTTAGTTTGTTACAAGAAAAGGAAGAGTTGAAGAAAGCACCTTCAACCCCTGAAGTACAAGACCGCATCCGTGACATTGACTACCAGATGCAGCAGTTGACAAAGGCGTTATATACGCAAGAAGTCGAGAAAGCTACCCAAGCTAAAACCGACGAGGTTAAAGCCAAGGAGTCTGCGTTTGCAACTGCTGAGCCGCAGCAGATGGAAATTAGGGAAGCCCAGACTACGGATAAGCTGCCCCCACTGCCTGCCCAAGCTGAGCCCGCGCCGGAAGGTTTGCGGGATGTAATCGCAGCGGAGTTACCTGCCACTACCGAAGTCCTAGAGGATGCGGGCATAGCGCCTACTTCTGCTGAGTTAGAAGCTGCCGGTCAACAGCGGCTTGACATGTACGCGCCTGCCCCGCTCACTGAGCAGGAGGTTGTTCACCCATCTATGTCTAAGGCAGTCAAGCAATGGATGCGGGATAATATAGTTGGTAAAACACCTGACGAAGCCGTAGCTTTTGCCAAAGCAAACCCAACTGCGATTCCAGACAATCGGTTTGTAAAGAAGGCGTTCAAAGAAATTGAAGCCAACATACCCGCACCGGAGACACAAAATGCAAATGGACAACCTCCAACAGTTCAGTCTGCCCCTAAACCCAGAGCAGGTAAGCGAAGCGTGGCTGTACCTGCGCGACCTATCACAGAACCCGGAGCAGCAGATACCGGAGTCACTACAGGAACTGACGAACAGCGATTGGTTTCTTCTGAACAACCTGTTGATGCAGGAGTTGGCGACCAAACAACTCAGCAAGATACATTAGACCCCGAAGAAGTAGCCCGTCAACAGGAAGCTGCGGCAGTCGCGGCCCGATTGGCTGAGCAGGAGAAGAAGAGCGCCCAAGCTGTACCAGAAGCTAAGCGTACTGTAGTGCCTGATAGATCGGCACGCCGGGAAAGCGCAGTAGACGTAGTGGGTAGGCTCCCACAAATTAACGGGGCACTTAATGAAATCGTAAGCTCCCCCAAGTTTTCCGAAGGTGTAAAGAAAGACGCCCAACGGCACCTACGCGACATTGAAGATGCAAAAACTGGTGGTGAGGGCCAAGAAGCCGTTGCGGAAATGGCGTTCAACTTCCTGACCGCGCAAGCCAGCAAGACCCGGTACGCTATGGGTGCGCAAGAAGGTTTATCCACCGAAGAAGGTGCGCGTATACGTGAAGCGATTGACGGGAAATCAGTATTGGAAGTTGCGGACTGGGCTACTAAGAATATGCCTACGGCTGACTACCGTGAGATTGCTAAGCGTGTTGCTGAGACCCTGCGGGAACTACAAAAAGTAGGCTTAGGCATTGGTAAGGTAACTGTTACGGGAGCAAATCGCCAAATTAGTTCCGGTGCCCGTGGCGTAACATCATGGCAACCGGCTACGGACAACGGTAAAGCCTCGCTAATTAAAATTCATTTAAACCATGAAAACAACGGCACTAATAGCGGCGTAAACCCCGTAACGGTTTTGCATGAACTTATCCATGCGGCCACGATGGGCATTATTGATACTGGAAGTCGTAGGGGTGCAGCTAATACCCGAATTGATAAAGCCGTAAATGAGTTACGTTTAGTACGAAATGCCGTTGTTGATCGCTTTAATGAACGCCGCGAATCTGGCGCAGAACTTACTGAGTTTGAAAAACGTATACACGTTGAAAACAATGCTTTAGCAGATGCAGATGAAATACTGGCATGGGGGCTTACAAGCCGTGACATGCAAGAGTATTTGGAATCTATCCCATACAAGAACACAACTATGTGGGATAAGTTCACAACCCTGATCCGCGACATGTTGGGCTTGCCAGCTAAGTTTGATACTGCCCTGAGCGAAGTGCTGCGTATTGGCGGCGAGTTGACTTCTTTTAAAGCCGATGAGTTAGATATCCGAAACTCCATAGGGTTAAAGTACGCCATGGGGCCAGACGTTGCTACCCGTGCAGCGGGGGTTGTTTATAAACCTACTACGGTAACCCAAGCGGTCAAACAAGCTACTTCATCCGCAATTGCAGCAGTCAAACCCTTGCAGGGTATTGGGGCCGTGGACAAGGTACGGACAATGGTTGTGGATAGGTTTGCTGCGGTATCTAACCGGCTGGCTGCGTTATACGATGGTGCAGTGCGGGACGCAGCAGGAAAGACAAATGCCCTAGCCATAGCCCGCCAAGCTGAAGATGTGCAGAAGATGTTGCCAGCGTTCTTTGAAGAAGGCGGCTTGCGTATCAACCCGGCTACAGGGCTTTATGAAACCTACAAGCTGAAAGATGCCCCGCAGGATGTATACGTCCCCCTGCAAAAATGGATTAAGTCCAAAGGGCTGGATTTTGAAACTGGCTACGCGCAGGCCAGCACCATACTTGAAGGCATGCGTGTACATGAATTAGTCAAGCAAAACGCTGCTGGGGCCACGGATGCGCTTATCCATTGGCGTGATACCAACGGCAACATTGACACCGCCCGCATTGCACAGGCAGTAGCTGAATACAACGCAAGTCCTGACCTGAAAGAAATGACGCGCATCATGGATGCGCCACGTATTGAGCTTATCAACCAGTTAGAAAAAGCTGGGCGGCTAACTGCCGAGGATGCAAAGTTCTACCGTGAAGCTATCAACTACGTCCCGTTTGACCGGCTATCTGAGATTGATGATAAATATTTTTCTGGGGCTAAACGTATATCGGGCCGAGGTCTTGCCCAATTAGGCAAGCTACCGGAACTTGTAGGTTCAGAGAACCGCCCTGTAGGTAATGTTGTTGACAACTACTTCAAAACAATGGGTTGGCTGGCGCAACAGCTTGTTAAACAAAACGCCAATACTGAACTGATTGGGGCTATGGGCGCTGTAGGCGCAGCCAAGTACATTGGGCCTTCCCAAAATGCCAGTAAAACTGGGTTCACCGTACCACTGTTCCGCAATGGCGAAAAGGTGTTCTACGATGTACCCACTAAGTACGATGCGGCGGCGTTTATAGATGCCCCTCGGGTACCTGCTGTGTACTGGCGGCAAATGGCAAAGGCGTCTAAGTTACTTAGGTTACTTGTTACCGCTAACCCTGCGTTCGCAGTGGGTCAGGTGGCTACTGATATTCAGGGTGCCCTGCTTACCTCCGGTGTAAAGCATCCCTTGTCATTTGCGGGAGCCGTTGTAGGTAATTTTGCACAGCTATCGTGGCATGAACTTAAAAGTTTGGGTGCCGACCTAACTGGCAAAGACTCCAAGATGCATGACATGGAGCGGCAATTTGGCCGTACCGGCCTGCATGGGGATGTTGATTACAACGCACCTAGCCCAGCGTCAACCTTGCTGTACGATTTGAACTTGCGTAAACGTACACCCATCCAGTCAATTATTCACCGGCTTGAGAAGATTACCAACGGGTCTGACTTAGCGGTACGTAAGGCAGTGTATGACTACACACTGAAAGACACCAAGGATGAACTGCTTGCCAATACTCGCGCACGGGAATTAATCAACTTCCATCGTCGCGGTACTTCGGCGCTTGCCCAAGACTTAATTACCACGGTGCCATTCCTGAATGCTGCGGCGCAAGGTACAGACCTACTGTATCGGGCCGCAACAGGTCGTGAAAACGCAATGGGTGTTGAGTCTGCGGCTGCACGTAAGATGTTCCTACAGCGCGTGTCTATCTACGCAGCGGGAGCCTTAGCGTATGCCATGACCAAAGCCGGGGACGATGAGTACGACAAGTTAACCCGCCGCACTCGGGACAATAACTGGATTCTTGGTAACGGCGTAAAGATACCAATTCGCGGGGATATTGCAGTTGTCAAAGTGGCTATTGAAAATGCCGTTGATTGGCAACGTAGGCAAGGTACTAAGGAAGAACGCCAAGCATCGGAAGCTGTACTGTCTGTACTGAACTACGCACGGGAGCAGTACGTTGGGCGCGTAACCCCCATACCAATTGCTATCAAGCCGGTTGTCGAAGCGTTCTTTAACCACTCGGCGCTTACAGGGCGCGAACTCATCGGTACCTACCAACAGGGAATGCTGCCCCACATGCAGGTCGGCAAGGGTACGTCCGAGTTGGCAAAGAGCATGGCTGAGTACATGAGCAAAGAGTTTAAATACGAAGTTTCGCCCATCATCATTGACAACACCCTTAAGGGATACTTTGGTACGAGCGCGGCTGCGGTAATGATGGTGACTGACTCCATGCTGCACCCTAACCGCCCTGACCGTCCTATGCACCAGTGGATGCTGGTGAGTAACTTTGCTTATGACTCTACGCAGTTGACCAACCCCAAGGACGAGTTTTACGACCTACGGGCCAAAGTAATCCCGATACAGAACACGCTCAATGAATTGGCTAAAACCGATGTTGCCAAGGCGCGGGAGTTTGTGCAGGAGCACAAAGAAGAATTGGCGCTATCTAAGGGTGTGCTGACTGGGCTCAAGCAACTATCCGATCTGCGTAAGTATCGCAAGTATTTGGAAAGCGCCGAAGGCGAAAAGGCTATGTCCAAGGACAAGCGTGAAGCGGAACTAGCAAAGGTTTTGGACTACGAGAACAAGTCTGTGAGTTGGGTACGGGAAGCCAAGACAATGACTCACTCACGGTTTGCTAATTAAGGCACCAGACTCGCACCCCGTACCTGCCATACTCCCTGCGGGTGTAGACCACAAAGTTGTACGGTAGATTCTCATAGGCTACCTCAAGTACTTCCTGTACTTGCTTGGGTGTGGCTACGGTGGGCAGGAAAAAAGAAGCGCCGGGTATCAGGCGCTTCCAATCAAGGAAGTATTCAACATCTAGTATGGTGAATACCTGCGGGGCTCTAATAGCCTGAGGAATCATCCGTGAAGTGCAGTGGGTCAAGGCCGAGCGCCTTGGCATCAAACACATAGCAGCGCACCAAGATACCACTCATGCCGCCCAAGGCTCCAGCACCAATACGTATCGGGTGTGACTTGCCGCCGTGCTTCATGAATTGTGCCTTGTCCAGCCGGAACACCGCATCTTTAACGTCCACCTGCCGGTCAGAGAAGAACTTGCGGAACTCCGATACAGGGATAGCCATTTCTTGGGTGTCCGGGTAGTACCGTAACCGCAGGGGGCCGTTAGGCTGCACAAGGGGAAGCTCAGGTGCCCCGCTCTTGGATATGCTGTTAGCTACCAGTGCGTTGCGAACATTCTCATTTACAAACGAAGCCAGTGTTTCTTGGGCGATAACATCTGCGTTACCTACGCTGGCTTGGACGGTTGCGATGTTGGAGGTGATGAGTTCCAGTAGATACTTGTATATACGTGCAACGTCGATATCGTGCAGGCCCAGCTTCTGTGCAATGTACGCGCCGCCAATCATGCAAGCGCCTGTGCAAGAATAAAACCGATGAGTGCTGTCCAATGACAAGTCATTGTCGATCTTCAGTTGGATTTGTAGGAGCAGGTCTAGGACTTCCTCTTTGTTACGCAGTACGTAGTCAATGAACACCGGCCCAGCTACCCCGTAGTTGGTATTGAGCTTATTAAATACCGAGTCAATCTCTTCCTTGGTAGCGCCGGTATAGCGCGGTACAGATATCTCAATGGTACGTTTCAACTCGCCATCGGCGGTACTTTTCAACTGCTGCAACTTGTCAACGATAGAGGCATTGCCCGATGTAACCGTGAAGTTCTGCCACGTAGTATTGTTCACCCTTAGGGTGTTACTTTGTGATTCCATCCGGTGCCTACCGCGCCCGTTGGTAACGCCGTATGCCAAGCTGGACAGGTTCTCAGGCTTCTCGTTGGTGATCTCGTCGATGGTGTACACAATGCTGTTCATCATGCCTAGCATGTGCATCTTGGACGCATAGGTATCGTCCTGCTTCATCAGCAACTCGTCAGGGTTACCGAATATCGAGTTGGCTACCATCTGCGCCGTAGACTTGCCTGAGCCTGAGCCGTTATGTTTCAAATGAATCAACGCACCCTTGACGGTCTTGCCGCCAATGAACTTAAGCAGGGGCGAGCCAAACCCAGCAAACAAAGTCAGGGCATGGGGCTCTAGTCCGGGGCGGTCATAAAAGTTAACAATATTTTTCCACTCGGCTAGTGAGCCCATTGGTTTGAATGCAGCGGCAAGCTGCCTAGTACCGCTGGCAGGGGGAGCCAGCTTGGTGCCCTGTGCGGTGTATTCCAGTTCGCCAATCACAAACCCTGTACCGTCAGGTGTCCAACCCATTTGGTTGCGGGTTTTGTTGGCTGCGTATTGCGACTGCAATTTACGAATCGTTGATGCAAAGTAAGCCATAAGTACGTCCAATTGTTTACCGTAAGCGACTACGCCATTTTTTACTAATAGGTCACGCAGCTTGTCTTTGGTGAACAGAGTAGTCACGGGGGCAAAGAATCTGCGCACACCATCGCGCTTCATGTGCAAGTTGATACCAACCATTTCCCCGTCGCCGTTACCATGTTCATCGGAGTCAAAAAACCGCTCTGTCAAGTACAGGTCATCACGGTAGATTTCAACCTCCTGCTCGTTACCATCAGCGTCACGCACCTTGCGAAACACCCCGCCGTTAATCCCGCGAAAGTATGGGAATGGGTACGCCGGTATGCTTAGTACAACTGCGGGGGACGAATCGTCCTCGGGCTTCTCGATCATGTACTGGTCGTTTACTACCTCAGACTCCTCCACAATCCGACCAATCAGCAGGGGAGTAGATACCTTCTGTGTGCAGCCCTTGCAGCGGTCAGGGTAGTTGTTGCGGTACCAGTCGCAGGTATAGGGGCCTTTGGTCTCGGCAGCTTTGGCTTCGGTATTCTCAGGGGTGTAGCCTGCGTACTGGTCAGAGAGCGCGTGTATCTCGGTGGCTCCGTCCTCACAGCGCGTTGCAATAGATAAGGCTCCCCGCCATAGCGGCTCCTCCAAGGTAGCTGCGTTGTCTATTGCGTACTTGATCTGTGCGCAACCCGTGCCGGTAAGGCTTTGGATAACGATGCGTTTGAACTCGCACTTAGGGTATTCCCCACCCACCAACTCACGAGTGGTATCGTCCATGCCGAACAACTTAGCTGCGGACAGGTCTACCGGAGGCTCGGGCAGCAGTGCAGTAAACGTATCCAAGTCAGTCGCCTGCCCCTCGACCATAATCTGAACCGCACGTACCGTGCCATTCTTGTAGTTGTTGGTGTCAGGTACCCGCAGGATACGAGCGCAGTCCGCAGTTACCGCTGGGTCGGCATGCAGGTTGTGTTGGGTACACAGTTGCTTCAACGCCTTAGCGTGAACGCGCCAATCTTCTGCGGGCACATCCTCAGTCAGAGGCCAATATACGTGCAGCCCACCGCCCGAGTTAACAATGTAGGGCTCCGGTAGCGATGTGGCAACAAGGAATATCTTAAGGGCTTGCGCCGCTGCGGCTTGGTCGGCATAGGGTTTACCCGTACCACAATCCAAGTCAAGAAAAAATGAACGCAGGTAGCTGGCGTTCTCAACCTTACGACTGGACGCATCTTGGAAGGATGCTAATGCAAAGTATGCATCAACCCCCTTGGCTGATAGCGCGGTACCAACCGCGTCTACGTCAGTTATTGTGTTGTGGAAATTCTGCCGGACAGTTCCAGCCCGAATTCCTACCGTGCAATACGTGCCTTTAATTGGCAGTACGGATGATAAAAAGTCAGTCACATAGCCTCACGGGGTAGCTGGAGAAGAAAAGGGCGGTAGGTCTCCCCACCGCCCCACCATTGGGATTACTTGCGCTTGTTAAGACGGGCTGTAATCTTTGGCATGGCTTCAAGCTGTTTAGAGCGCGGCACCGTAACCCCCATAAGCCAGTTGTAGACAGTCGCACGGGATACCCCAAACAAGTCCGCGACTTCCACAATAGGAACATCTTTGGAAATGCAAGCGGTAGCCAACTGCCGCACTGCGGGGTGAACCACAGCGCGTTCTACTCGGTATATGAAGTGGGTGGTGTGCCCTCTAGCAGCAAAAGCCATTACTCATCCACCGACCAGTCGCTTAGGATGTCTGCCACGTTCTTAGCTGGCGTAGGTGCCGGAGCCGCTGCCGCAGCTTTGGGCCGCTTGGTTGGCTCGTCCATAGGCTTTGCTGGGGCCTCAGAGAATGCCGCAGGCAACGCAGCTTGGGCATTGTTCTCACGGCTTGGCACCATCTTGAACTCGACTGCTTGCTTGGCATCCTCGGTGGTGCTTTGGGCCTTGGCAATATCCCACTCGCTACGAGTCAGCGGGCGCACAGCGCGGAACTTCATGACCGGCACAGCTTCGCTAGTGTCGAACCGGGCCTCAGTAACCAGCCCAGTAATCGGCAGGCCGTGACCTGACAAGAATTTACCAAACGCTTGCAGGGGCATCTTGTCGCCATCTGCCTTACCGAAGTAAGACTTGGCGGGCACCGACAGGCGGTAGATGTTGCCACCGATATCATTCTCCAACGCAACAGCCAGTCGCTTGCTGTAACGGCATGCACGGGCCTTGCCATCACCGGAACCCTCAATATTCTGAGGGCAGGTAGCGCAGGTAGGGCTTTGTGGGCTAGGTACCTCGGCGTTAGGCACATTGCCTTCGGCAGACCAGCATGATGGCTTAGCGTCCTTACCTTCTTCGTATTTGCCCTCGTAATATGTACGGGACACGCCCTTGCTAGTTGCAAGGATGACGAAGTTCATAGCCCGATCTTCATTCTTGGCGACTTCCTCACCACCAACAACCATACGCCATACACCTCCCTTGATAGAGATTTGCTTGCCGCCCGAGCTACCGGCAATGTCTTTGGTTGTGGAATCTGCGGCATCGCGCAGGTAGTCAGGGAGGCTTTCACCGGAAGAGAAAAGAGTTAAATTGCTCATAAAAATCCTTAAGTTATTTTGAAGCGCGACGAACGGTTATCGAGTACTTGGCCTCGACATTTACACCAGCAGGCATGAGGTCTGAGTTCTCTTTGATGAAATCCGAAAAGTTGCCTTGGTGGATTCGTCGCTCAAGAAGTTCAGGCACATCATGCTCACGGATGAACTTGTACATACTGTCCCAATCGCTAGTCCAGTATCGGGACTTGATAGTCCGTGTGAAGGAGCCATGCGAAGTCTTACCCCCGTCTTGGCCTGTTGCTTTGCAGATTTCCAGTAGCTCGTCAGCAACCATGCTTAGCTGTTCCTCAAGCGCTGAAATCTCTGCTTCCATCTGTTTTGTTTTTAGGTCTTTGGCGTCACGTATCTTGATGTAGACCGCAACAAGTTGGTCGGCATTTGCCATGTGTTACTCCGGTTGACTTGCGTTGAATAGAAATGGAGTGGGGGTCGCCCACAATTGAAATTATACACTGTCTAACTTAGTCGTCAAGCACTTGTTTGTACAAATCGACTAAACCTTGGTGCAAATCTATGTTGCTCTGCAACATAGCGTACATGCGCCGCTCGACGGGACTGCCTTGTAGGTGGGTCACCGTGACCTTGTTGGTCTGTCCCGCCCGGTGGGCACGGGAGTTGGCTTGCAAGTAAATCTCTGTAGATGATACAGGCCCCCACCACACAACTTGGTCTGCGCGGGTTAGGGTTATCCCGTGGGCCGTGGCCTGCGGACTGAGTAAAAGTATGCGGGGGTTGTCCTCGGTTTGGAACCGTTTAATGGCCTCG
>Ga0114975_10001294_pt1 | contig 17946 bp, 19 predicted proteins | sample S_130626_EF_Meta_FD_87031 | JGI IMG/M metagenome (GOLD analysis project Ga0114975, IMG submission 87031) | Freshwater microbial communities from Lake Simoncouche, Canada to study carbon cycling - S_130626_EF_MetaG | ecosystem: Environmental > Aquatic > Freshwater > Lake | place: Lake...
CGTCCTGCTGGTCGTAACGAAAAGAACCCAGCAATGCTGGAGATTTACACAATCAACGGACAAGATCCTGAGAAGGCACGTCATCGTCCTCGCTTCGAAGATCTCACTGCATTATTCCCTGATTCAAAGTTGCGTATGGAAGATCCAAGTGATCCGACAAACATGACTGCTCGCATCATTGACCTGATTGCGCCAATCGGAAAAGGTCAACGCGGGATCATCGTGTCGCCACCGAAGGCCGGTAAGACCACAGTGATGAAGACCATTGCTGCGTCAATTGAGAAGAACAACCCTGAAGTAAAACTCATCGTGTTGCTCATTGATGAACGCCCAGAAGAAGTAACAGACATGCGTCGCACCGTAAAGGGTGAAGTTGTTGCGTCAACATTCGACCGCCCAAGTGATGAGCACACGCACATCGCCGAAATGGTCAGTGAAAAAGCAAAGCGCATGGTTGAAATGGGTGAAGACGTTGTCATCATACTTGACGGAATTACACGTTTGTCTCGTGCGTATAACTTGGCAGCTCCTGCAACTGGTCGCGTTATGTCCGGTGGTATCGACGCTGGTGCGTTGTACCCACCAAAGAAGTTCTTCGGAGCTGCGCGAAACATTGAAGAGGGTGGCTCGCTCACCATTCTTGCAACAGCACTTGTTGATACAAACAGCCGCATGGACGAAGCAATTTTCGAAGAGTTCAAGGGAACCGGAAACATGGAATTGCGCCTTGACCGTCGCATTGCAGAGCGTCGTGTATTCCCCGCCATTGACGTTGATGCCTCAAGCACCCGTCACGAAGAACTGCTGTTCGAGCGCAAGCAACTCCAGCTGGTCTGGAAGCTACGCCGCGTGCTTAGTGGCCTTGCCCAGGACGGGAATCCCGCTCCAGGCTTGGAAATGCTGATGGACCGCCTCAAGACCTTCGGTACCAACGACGAGTTCTTGGCTGAAATCGCTAAGACGCCCGGCGCCTAGTCCCGATACACTTCAGAGTCCGTTTCAAAGAGATGACAGAGATATGAAAACCGAAACACATCCTGAATACGCAGAAATCAGCGTCAAGTGCTCATGTGGCAACAGCTTCACCACACGCAGCAGCCGCAAGGTTCCCATCGTTCTTGAACTTTGCAACGAGTGCCACCCGTTCTTCACCGGTAAGCAGAAGCTTGTCGACACTGGTGGACGCGTCGAGCGCTTCAACAAGCGTTATGGTGAGCGTACCAACGCACCTGCACGCCCAGAGTGATTTTTTGTGACGCGTGCGTCACAAACCTCCATCTGTACTCGTTATGACTGATGTGAACTCCGCCGATCTTGATCGTCGTTCCCGACTGCTCTCAATTAAGTTGCGGTCGCTTGTCCGCGAACATCTTGCTCTTGCATCCGATCCTGACGGCACGAACGAATCGTTCGCTCTGGGAGCGGGCTTTCTTACCACCGATGCTGTCTGGGTTCTGATTGACGGCGATGCGTCTCGTGCCCTAGGTCCTGTTTTGGCGTGGGCATCGCAATTCGAACGGCATGTGAACCTGTTGGTGGAAAACAATGCCGGCCTTCTTGCACGGCGTGCCTCATTGTTTGATGCGGATATCACGGTGTGGCATGTTGACGACCACACCATTACGCACGCCACTGCTGAACCACACATCGTGTCGGCTTCTGCGACTGATGCCCATCTGTCGTTTGTCGACGTCATTGAATCATCTGGTGCTGATGCATTGGTTGAACACGGTGTCGTTGTGGGCGAAGTACGCGGCCTCGAAATGTGTCGAGTTGTTGATGATGTCACCACTGGTGACGTGCGTTTAGAAGTAGGTATGGGTCGCCATGATCGCGAAGCCTTCACCATGATTCATGGCGAACTGCCCACCGCGCAAGCGATGCGTCAAGTCATTGATGCAGTTCTGCCTCACCGTACTGAAGGTGCTGATTCGCACCCGTTCAATCAATTCGGTGTTGAGCGTCTCTCGCGATGGAAAGCCATTAAGGATCCATTGTCAATTGGTTTTTCTACTCTTGCTCCAGCTGACCCGCCGGTAGTGCGCACGAACGTGAAGGATTCTGTGCCGTGTGTTGCCATTGGGCTCACGGGCGCAAAGCGCTTATCCACTGTGGTGTTCGTGCATGGTGTTGATCTTGACTGTGTGAGTTTTGCAGTTGATGCGGCTTCTCGTCTCGGCACGCAAGACGTCACTATTGCAGTGCGCCGTCGAGACGTGATCGCATCCATCGAGCGTTTGGCAAATATGGCTTCTATTCAGGTACGTCTTGCGTATTTGTCCTGAGAAATTCGGAGAGGGGAGCGGTAGTTCATGAATAACTTCATTCGCAAGTCTCGTATCGCTGTCATCCTTGCTTTAGTTGTGTTGTCTGCTTGTAGTAACTCCACTAAGTCTTCGAGCGCAGATTCTGCTGGGGCAAATGGAGCCACAATGACAACAACTCCTGTCTCAACCACTGTGCCTTGGGTGAAAGGTGCGCCAGAAGCTGCATGGGCAGCGTGGTTAACAACATTTGCAGTAGTCGACTCTTCAGAAATTTCCGAGAGCGAGTGCGGAGTTTTTGCTGTTCTTGTTACTGATGAGAGCCTCACGTTCTATTCATGGGACGGCGTGCAGTGGTCAGACAAGTCCGATTTGTTGGGTGGCGGTCGCGGTAAGTATCCGCAAAAGGTGTATAGCTCGGACTACACGAACGATGGCGTAATTGATTATTTCGTCACGTATCGAACACGGAAAAATAGTGGCACAACCTACGGCGGTTTTTTTGCGCTTCCATGGAGCGGTGACCTGCGATGCGTATGGAATTGGGTTGATATTGACAACGGTCGGGATATATCGAAGGTTATTGATAAGCCAGACATTGACCAACGAAAAGGCAGGGTGTACGCCGCTGGCTATGTCCATCGCCGTTACAGCACTCGTCGACAGTTGAAATATTCGCCCTCAGCGAATTCTTTCGTGTTTGACGATGTGTACCAGAAATAACACCGCGCCAACCCTCTAACCTTGTGATGCATGAACAGCCGTCTTGAATCCATTGAGCGGGACTACAACGAGCTTGAAGTAAGTCTTGGTAGCCCCGAGGTTCTTGGTGATCAGAATCGTCTGCGAGAGGCATCACGCAAATACAAGCAACTCACGCCACTCGTGCAATGTATTCGTGATTTGTGGTCTGCTCGTGGTGATGCGGCTGCGGCTAAAGAACTCATGATTGAAACAACTGGCGATGAACGTGAGTTTTTCCGTGCAGAAGCAACGGCAGCAGACACACGAGTTGAAGAGCTTGAAGCACAGTTGCAAGTGTTGTTGCTACCGCCAGATGAAAATGATGGCAAGCCTGTCATCATGGAAATTCGTGGTGCGGAAGGTGGCGAAGAAGCCAACTTGTTTGCTCGTGACCTGATGGAGATGTACACCGCGTATGCATCAAAGCGGGGCTGGTCTGTTGAAACAATGCAGATTGATAACTCTGAAATGGGCGGCATCAACCAAGCGACTCTGATGTTCAAAGGTGACGATGCATGGAGTCATTTGAAATTCGAAGGCGGGCCACACCGCGTTCAGCGTGTGCCTGCCACAGAAGCACAAGGTCGTATCCATACATCGTCGGCCACTGTGGCAGTCATGGTGGAAGCTGAAGAACTTGACTTAGAAATCAATGCCAACGATCTCAGTATTGATGTGTACCGTGCATCGGGCGCTGGTGGACAGCACGTCAACACCACTGACTCTGCTGTGCGAATTACTCATAAACCAACCGGGTTAGTGGTGGCAATGCAAGATGAGCGCAGCCAGTTGCAGAATAAATTGCGTGCCATGACGGTGCTGCGGTCACGTTTGTTGAAATTGCGCCAAGAAGAACAAGATGCCAAAGCATCGGTGGAACGCAAAGCTCAAATTGGTGGCGGCGGTCGTGGCGAAAAGATTCGTACGTACAATTACAAAGAAAACCGCATCACTGATCACCGCATTGGGTTTACGTTGTACCAATTGCAAGCCGCACTTGGCGGAGAGCTCGACCCGGTAATCGATGCGTTGTCTGCTGACTTGCGCGCACGCCAATTAGCAAACAATGACTAATTCAAACAGTCATGTCACATGGCGTGAGATGGTGAAGCGCACCCAAGCTGAAGTAGGTGAGCGAACTGTTGCGCAGTGGCTGTGTGAGCATGCGAGTGGTTGTGATGCCAATGAATTTGTTGACATTCTTGATGAATTAGTGAGTGAGAGATCAGCGCAGCATCTCCACAGCATGCTGGCTAGGTACGCAACGGGAGAACCATTGCAATATGTCATGGGACGATGGGCGTTTCGTCGTCTCGATTTACTTGTTGATCCACGTGTGCTGATTCCACGGCCCGAGACCGAACTATTGGTTGAACACGTCACTCGTTATGCCCTTCAGAAAATTCGTGATGTTGGCCGGGGTGTAACAATCGCAGACCTGGGCACTGGGTCTGGCGCTGTGGGGCTTTCCGTATTGCATGAATTGCCGTTTGAGTCTGCTGAAGTGTGGATGACCGATCTTTCAGAAGACGCACTTCATGTTGCTCGCGCAAATGCTGCAGGTATTGGTCGCAATGCTGTGGGCGCACGATTTGGTCATGGCAGTTGGTATCAGGCGCTTCCCGAAGACCTCCGTGGTTCTCTTGATGCAGTAGTCAGTAACCCGCCGTACATCGCTAAGGGTGACCCATTGGTAGGAGATTCCGTTCTGAATTGGGAACCTCACAATGCGTTGTTCGCGGGAACAGACGGACTGAACGATTTGAGGGTTGTTGTTTCTGGGGCCACTGATTGGCTGGTGCCAGGTGGACTACTTGCCGTTGAGATGGGATTCACTCAAGCAACTGCTGTCTCGCAGTTATTTGAATCTATGGGCTTCAACAATGTGTCAGTACACAAGGATCTTGCTGGGCTTGACCGATTCGTGACTGGTACTTCACCGCGTTAGCAAAGATGACGCTGTAAGAATTCCAATTGATGCAGCAAGAGATTCTCCGCTACTACTTCTTGTGGAGTCATGTGAGTAACGCCAGATAGCGGCAACACTTCATGGGGTTTTCCTGCGGCTAGTAGCGCAGAAGACAATTGCAGAGTATGTGCTGCCACAACATTGTCGTCAGCGAGTCCGTGAATAAGCAACAGTGGTTGATGTAGATGTTCGGCGTCATTGAACAATGACGTTGCATCGTACGCACTTGCGTCAATTGATGGATTACCTAAGTAGCGCTCCGTGTAATGAGTGTCGTACAGCTGCCAATCTGTAACTGGGGCGCCAGCAACTGCAGCATGAAACAAATCACTGCGGCGCAGGACAGCAAGTGCGGCGAGATAACCACCGAAACTCCAGCCGCGAATACCAACCCTTGATGTATCGGCACGTGGTTCTAGGTCATTCAGATCTCGGAGAATTTCCACCTGATCGTCAAGTACTGGTTGGGCAAGGTCGTTCAACACGCCTCGTTCCCATTCGCTACCTTTGCCAGGGGTTCCTGTGTTGTCAACAATGACAACAACAAAACCTTGGTCGGCAAACCATTGAGAAGAGTTGTACGCCGCGCGTGATGCAACAACACGTTGCGCATGTGGGCCGCCATACGGATCAAACAACACTGGCAACTTTGTAGATAACCCATCGCGCGGAAGAAGAATTGCAACAGGGATACCGCGAGGACCAACAGACATAATGCGTACATTGGGTTGCACTAATGATGTCTCGGCTAGTGAGGCGATGTCATGAATTGCGGTTGCCGTGTGAACAGTGAATTGTGCACGTTCTGTGTCAAGAGTGGTTATTCGCGAGACGTAACAACTACGAGATCCGCTTACGGAGGCCACTCCGTGCGAATGGGTGATTTGTTCCAGAGCGCCATTCTTGAAAGCCCATGCATCGATTTGCCATGGCGTGCTGATGTCATTTGCCATGAACACGATGCTGTCGCCGGCTGATACAACGCTTCGCACTTGCAAAGTCGTTGGTGTCACCGCTGAGCCGTTCACAAGAAGACGTCGTGAACCATCGCGGTCAGCGCATGTAATGAGCGTGCCATCTTGCTGCAACGCTGGAACGCCTGACACCAATTCGACCCACGCATCGTCAGTGTCTGAGAAAACAATCGTGGCTTTCCCGGTACCTGGATCAATTGAGTGAATATCAATCTGCTTTTGATCACGTGTCTGTGTTTGCGCAATTAATCCTGCACTATTCCAAGAGACGGTGTTGAGATATTCCCAATTTCCTAAAAGTTCAACAGTGGATGCGGTGGCCGTTGCTACAGAGATGATGTGCAGTGATACGGAAGCATTTGGTGTGCCTGCAGCTGGGTACCTGTGTTCTGTTGCAGGTAATTCAGGGTGGGCAGGATCAGCAATATGCCAGACATTGATAGGTGAGACATCAACTCGACAAGCGGCGATTGATTGTGAATCTGGCGACCACCAGTAACCACGGAATCGCCCCATCTCTTCTGCGGCAATGAACTCTGCGTTACCCCAAGACACCGTTTCGTTTGTATCGGAGGCAATGACACGTTCATCACCGGTGAGAGATGCAACGCATAGTGAAGTACCGCGGAGATAGGAGATGGCGGTGCCGTCGGGGGAGAGCCGTACATCAAAGACGCCAGACTCGATTGCGGGCATCGTGGAGACACCACTGATGAGATCAATAAGTACAACGCTTCCACCCAGAACAGTGACAGCACGCGTGACATCGCGATTGCACGCATAACTAGTGACGCCGCTTGCGCCTTCACGTGCGCGTTCGCGCTGCCGTAATTCAGCTGCTGTCAACTCAGATAAGTCGGTATTCAGTGTGCGAGGATCAAGAAGTTCGCGTTCAATGCCTGTTGCGGTGTCAAGACTCCATAAAGTGTTAACAGAGTCAGACCCAGAGTGTGAACGAATGAAGATGACGCGCGAACCATCTGAGGACACAGTGAAACTGCGCGGTTCTCCGAGCGAGAGTCGTTGTGTTCGTGCGTATTGACGGGGGAAGGAATCGCTCACGCGAGCAGAGTACCTGAATCGTCGGCACGAACCGTGCGGCCGACCCATTCATTAATGCACATATCGCGACCAATGCCGACGTCGGTGGTGTCGGCCCATGCACGACGACCATCGGCGAGAATGCATGACGCAATAGACCGCTCGGGGTTGCCTTCGCGGTCATGCATGACCGAGTATCCCTCGATCGTCATTTCACCAGCAGCATCTGCTGGTGATGCGAGTGACCTGCGTGGCAATGCATCAATCTGGTCTTGCGGATAGTCGTATGCGAAACCATTCTTTGGTGGAGTAGTGGCATACACACCGAAAGCATGTTTTGTGGTGTAGCCACCGTTTGCCCACACGAGCCCTGTGGCACCAACTCCACTACGCAATTCGGTTGCAACAGTTGCAATTGCGTGCATGACGTAGTTGTTCCATGGTCCACCACCAAATTGCAATCCACCTGTACGTGTGAGTTGACCATTGATATCAAGTCCAAGTGATTTTGCGCCAAGTTGAACGGCAGAAGGAAAACATGAATACAAATCAACGAGGTCGATGTCGTTGATTGTGAGTCCGGCTAGTTCCAGTACGCGGCGTCCAGCTAATTCAATTGCGGGAGTGTCATAGAAATGATTGCGGTGAGAAATAAATGCGTGTTCGTGAGCATCGCTTCCGGATTGAGGGAAAATCCAACGATCGCGAGGAACGCCTAGCGCTGTTGCTTTTTCAGCTGAACACAAAATAAGTGCAGCGGACATGTCGACGTCATTGTTTGAGTTCATCAACTTCGGATATGGGAAACCAATCATGCGGTTCGTGTCAGAAGTGGTGCGAATTTCTTCAGCTGTGTATTGCTTCTTTGACCATGCATACGGATTTGTGGCAGCTACTGCGCTGAATCGGGCGTACAGCTCACTGATGTACACCTGATGATCTGCAACTGATCTGCCTGCCTGAGCGCGAAGTGCTGTCTCGAAAAGCGGATAGATCTGAATTGGCATCATGATTTTGCGAGCAAGCTCTTCTGGCATGTTCATGGTGAGATCTTCAGACACCGGAGTAGGCGTCGTGTCTGTGGTGCGCCAATCGGGCGTGAGGCCGGCTTTGTTATAACGAGCGCGAGTACGAGTCGCTTCGCCGCCGGTCAAAATAACGAGATCAAGTTCGCCAGCAAGAATTTGTCGTGAGGCTGCATTCACCAAAGTTTGAGGCGTGTTGCCTCCCATGGCCGACAAGCCCATTTCGCGGGGTGTGAGCCCAAGGTCTTCAGCGATGAATTGAGCAGGGTTTCCGTATTTCCATGACAAAAGACTGACAACGCGAATGGCATCGGGGTTCGGCACTGAAGACAACCCTGCGTCAGACGCAGCCAGGGTGATGGCTTCAACCATGAGGGCCACAGGGTCGCGGGCGTCATCAAGACCCTCGGCACGCTGTAGTACTTGGCCGGTACCAATAAGAACGGGGGTGCGTGGGTCAATTGTCATGCCATAACGCTAGGTCGTAGACATAACACCTCTACTACTCTGAATGAGATGTCCCGAATTGCAATTGGTGCCGACCACGCTGGCTACACCCTGAAACAGCACCTCATCGATGTGCTCACGAATCAAGGGCACGACGTCATCGACCTCGGGACCCATTCCACAGAGAGCTGTGATTATCCACCAATTTGTGCTTCTGTGGGTCGTCACGTCCGCGATGGCAAAGCTGACCTCGGCATCGTGCTTGGCGGAAGCGGTCAAGGTGAACAGCTTGCAGCAAACAAAGTTCACGGAGTTCGCGCAGCATTGTGCAACGACTTGTACACGGCTCGTATGGCACGGTCACACAACAACGCAAACGTGTTGTCAATGGGTGCGCGCGTTGTTGGCGAAGGCCTTGCCGAAGAAATCCTTTCAACATTTTTATCAACCCCCTTCGAGGCTGGTCGTCACGAACGTCGCGTAGCGATGTTGGCCGAAATCGAGCAACAAGAATCGAGCAAGTAGTGCCTTTTCCTTCCGACACAAACCCTGACAATGCGGTTTTTGACCTACTTGAAACTGAGCGCATTCGTCAGACAACCGGGCTGCAGTTAATTGCCAGCGAGAATTTCACATCTCCTGCAGTCATGCATGCAACTGGTTCAATTCTGACAAACAAATACAGCGAGGGATACCCGGGTAAGCGTTACTACGGCGGCAATGTCAACGTTGACGAAATCGAAGCATTGGCAATTTCGCGAGTGAAGCAATTGTTTGGTGCCGAGCATGCAAACGTTCAGCCACACTCTGGTGCAAGCGCAAACATGGCTGTTTACTTGGGCCTTTTGAACCCAGGCGACACGGTCCTTGGTCTTAGTCTCGACCACGGTGGTCACCTCACGCACGGATCACCAGTGAATGCGAGTGGCATTCTGTATAACTTCAAGTCGTACGGCGTGACGTCTGGTGAAGAGCGAATCGACTTTGAAGAAATGCGCGATCTTGCTCTTGAACATCGTCCGAAGATGATTGTTGCTGGAACAACTAGCTATCCACGTCGACTTGATCCAGAACCGTTCAAAGCAATTGCTGATGAAGTTGGTGCGCTTCTCATGTTTGACATTGCTCACCTCGCAGGTCTTGTAGCTGGTGGTGCACATCCGAACCCCGTGCCATACGCCGACGTTGTCACGTTTACTACGCACAAAACATTGCGCGGCCCGCGTGGCGGTTGCATTCTTAGCAAAGCAGTACATGCACAAGCTATTGACAAAGCAGTGTTTCCAGGTAGCCAAGGTGGCCCGCTTGAGCATGCTGTTGCAGCGAAGGCTGTTGCATTCCGTGAAGCTCTCGACCCGTCGTTCTCCGCGTACGCGCACCAGATTGTGAAGAATGCTTCAGCGTTAGCAGCCGCGCTTACCAAAGAAGGTTTCCGACTTGTTAGTGGCGGAACAGATACACACTTGATGGTTGTTGACCTTCGTCCGTTCGATGCTGAGTGCACAGGAAAAGTTGCCCAATTGGTACTTGATGAAGCGGGTATCACGTTGAACAAGAACACAGTTCCTGATGATCCGCGTAGTCCATTCGTAACTTCAGGCGTGCGCATTGGAACCCCCTCTGTGACAACGCAGGGAATGACCGAAGCAGAGATGCCAGTGATCGCTTCATTGATTGCAGAAGCTCTTCGTCATCGCGATGATGCAGCAGCAGTTGCTGCGGTGAAATCGAAGGTTGCTGCACTCTGTGCCAAATTCCCTGTGTATCCGCACAAATTGTGACGGAAACGATCCTGGTGAAGCTGTCATCTAGGCTCAACATCTAATGGGTGACACAAACGGATATCTCATCGTCGGACTCTTCGCGATGTTTGTCACTCTGATCACGACGCCGGTTGTCAGATGGTTTGCACGCGAACGTAATTGGGTGGCCATGCCTGATGAACGAAAAGTTCATACAGTGCCGACTCCTAATGTTGGCGGTATTGCATTATTTGCCGGTGTTGTTGCTGCAATCGGACTTGCATGGAGGATGGATCGTTTTACACCGTTATTCAAGGGAAATAGCGAACTAACAGGTGTATTGCTTGGTGCGTTAGTAGTTCTTGTCGTCGGTGCTCGAGACGATGTGAAAGAAGTGTCAGCACCAGCTCGTGTGATTGCAATTGTTGGTGCCGGCATGATGCTCGTGTGGTTCGGCGTCACAATGTTTTATTTTCGTGTTCCATTCTTGGGAGTCATTCAATTAGGAAATGACTGGATTCCAATTGTCACCGTTGTGTGGTTATTAGGAATGGTGCAAGCAATAAATCTGATTGATGGGCTTGACGGATTAGCAGCAGGCATTGTTGCTATTGGTTCTGCTGCGTTTTTTATTTATTCGCGGCATCTCTCTGGTCTTGGCTTGCTTTCTGAACCAAACATTGGACCACTCATTGCAATCGTCACTGTCGGTGTGTGCATCGGTTTTCTTCCGTACAACTTCAATGGCGCAAGTATTTTCATGGGTGATGGTGGCGCGTACTTGTTGGGGCTACTTGTTGCAGTTTCGACCAGCGTTGTCGGTGGGCGAGCAGACCCAACCACACAAGCGTTTAGCGGTCAGACGTATTTCTTCTTGGCGCCACTTGTTATTCCGCTCATCATTCTTGGTGTGCCAATCTTCGATGTTGCGTTTGCCATCGTTCGTCGTGTGAGCAAGCGTCAAGGGTTTGCAGAAGCCGACAAGGGACACTTGCATCACCGCCTCATTGCCCTCGGTCACGGCCCTCGTCGCGCTGTGGCAATTCTGTGGTTATGGACTGCGCTGTTGTCCGCCCTCGTGCTCTATCCCGTCTTCAACAAGAGCGCCACGAACTTTGCCCCCTTTGGACTAGTTGCTTTGGTGCTGTTTTTGTACACCGTTTTGCACCCAGACCTCAATCGCACTCCTGAAGACGAATAATCGCGCCCGTCAGTCTTCGGTTTGACCGGAGTTGCTGCGCCCGTCTAGATTGTTCTTTGTTTCACAAGGTCAAATGAGACCCTTTCCCCCTAAGGCATTCGTTGAAATTACTTCCTAAGCCCAAAGCGCCTGTCGCCATGGACGCTGGTGTTTCCCAAGGCATGGAACTGGCCGGCAGTGTGGTGGTTTTTTTTGGCATCGGGTTCGGAATTGATGCGTGGCTGGGGACAACTCCACTTTTCATGATCGCCCTTGTCTTGTTCGCAGTTGTCGGCCAATTCATCAAGATGTATTACGTCTACAGCAGTGCCATGCGTCACCTCGAAGAAAAACGGGTCGAAGAATCACGTGGGACTCAGTCGTGAACGAGAAATTGTCGCCCCTTGCTATGGCCTCGGCCGGTCAGGCCCCAGAGGTCACTGTGTCGCGCGACATCATCCGTCGAGGGCTGATTATTGCCCCTTTGATCATGGTTATTGCCGGGGTTATTTGGGGCCTCACGGGCGCCTGGTCTGCGGGCCTTGGATTAGCTCTAGTCCTTATGAACTTTGGGCTTGCGGCTGCTTTGATCTCCTGGGCGGCCCCTATTTCACTAGCGCTCATGATGGGGGTAACCCTGTTCGGTTTCCTCCTGCGCCTTGGTCTTATTTCTCTTGCTGTCTTCTTGGTACGCGACGTGTCATGGGTATCCCTTCCTGCGCTGGGGATAACAATTATCGTCACTCATCTCGGATTGCTGTTCTGGGAGATGCGATTTATCGCTGCCTCTCTAGCATTTCCTGGATTGCGTCCCAATGCGCAAGAATATCCATCGTCAAGCGCCGCTGAGACACCCTGAAGGACCACAACGTGATTGCTCTCGATTTTCCAGAAATTAACTCGATCCTTGTTTGGAAAGATCTATTTCCAAGTTTCAACAAGATTGCGTTAATCGCTGTTCTTGCTGCTGTTATCAGCATCACAATTTTCTTACTTGCTGTTCGTCAAGATCACAAAGAAGCACCAAAGGGAATTCGCAACTTCGCAGAAGTCATTGTTGAATTCATCGAAGACGGTGTCGTGATGCAGACAATGGGTAAAGACGGACTTGCATGGACACCGTTCTTGATGACGATGTTCTTGTTCATTTATTTGTGCAACGTTCCCGGAATCATTCCGTTCTTCCAAATGCCAGCAACTGCGCGTATGGCAGTTCCGTTGTTCCTTGCACTCATGGTGTGGGTTATTTACAACGTCACCGGAATTAAGCATCAGGGCCTTCTCGGATACTTCAAGAGCACACTCTTTCCTCCAGGAGTTCCCAAAGCGCTGTACATTCTCGTAACTCCAATCGAATTTATTTCGGCGATCATTGTTCGTCCGTTCTCGTTGGCTGTTCGTTTGTTCGCAAACATGATGGCCGGACACATTCTTCTCGTAACGTTCGCACTCTTGTCTGAAGCTTTGTTCCAAGCAAAAGACAAGATTCTGATTCCTGTCGGAATCCTCCCGTTCTTCATGCTCGTATTCCTCACTTCATTCGAAGTGTTGGTTGCGTTCCTGCAGGCATACATTTTCGCTATGTTGACCGCCGTCTATATCGGTGGCGCGACGCATCCCGAGCACTGATCAATAAGAGATCTCCCAACCAACTACAAACCACATAGGAGAAAACAATGGAAGCAATTGCACGACTCGTATCGGCAGAAATGACACCTGCCGAGTTGAAGAACAATGCAGCAGCAGCGAGCGCGGGCTATGCCTACGGTCTTGCTGCAATCGGGCCTGGCATCGGCATCGGTTACCTCGTCGGTAAGTCCGTCGAGGCGATGGCACGTCAGCCAGAAGCTGCCGGCATGGTACGTACCACCATGTTCTTGGGCATCGCATTTACCGAAGCGCTCGCGCTTATCGGTTTCGTGGTGTTCATTCTTCTCAAGTTCGCATAAAGCGAATTTGAGTCCACATACACAATCGATCTTTGCGTAAGCAGAGTCCAGGAGCTGAAATGCCGACTGCGATAGTCACCCAATCGAGCGGACGAATAGTCCACGTTCGGCTGGTGTCATCTGACACCACCGATACAACCGTTGCCCCAGAGGCAGTAGCTCTTGCCGCCGAATCAGGCACAGGAGCTGCTGAAACGACGGCGGTAGTTGCTGCACCGAACCCGATCGCGCCAACACCAAAAGAAATCTTTTGGTCGGCCGGTTCGTTCTTCGTGCTGCTCATCGTCATGCGCTACTACCTCTTTCCTAAGTTGAAAAAGGGAATGGATGCTCGGTACGCCGATATTCGCAGCGACATTGAAGGCGCTGACTCTGTAAAGGCAGCAGCTCAAACTGATGTTGCTGGTTACGAAAAGCAACTTGCTGCAGTCCGTGTTGAAGCTGCGGGCCGTATTGATGCTGCTCGCCAAACTGTCGACACAGAACGCAACGCTCAGCTTGCTCAAGTAAACGCTCGTATTGCATCTGCTCGCGCTGATGCTGATGCTCAGACTGCAGCAGCTCGTGCAGCTGCTCAAGGTCAAGTTGCCGCAGCGGTTGCCCAAGTTGCTACGAAGGCAGCAACCATGGCCTCTGGTCGTACTCCTGATGCATCTGTGGTTCAAGCAGCAGTTGCAGCAGCAATGGAAAGCGCAGGCTCACGATGAACTCACTTATCTCACTTCTCATCATGAGTGAGGCAGAAGGTGAACACCTCACCTATCAAACTCACCATTGGCTTCTCCCAGAAACCGCCGAAATCATTTACGGAGGTCTTGCTTCTGTTCTTGTGATCAGTGCGTTGGTGAAGTTCGCTGGCCCAATGATCAAGAAGTCACTTGCAGCTCGTACCGAGCGCATCCAAGGCGACATCGATAACGCACGCAACACTCGCGCTAACGCCGAAGTTGAAGCGTCGCGCATTCGGACCGCACTTGGTGACATCAACACAGAGCGTGCGCGCATTCTTGCTGAAGCCGATACTCAAGCTGCTGCAGTCCTTGCAGAAGGCCGCACTCGTGTTGCTGCAGAAATGGCAGACGTTGAAGCAAAAGCAATGTCTGACATTGCAAATGCTGCTGGTCGCGTTGGCGATGAACTTCGCGCTGAAATTTCTCGCTTGTCTGCAGTCGCTATCGAGCGCGTTGTCGCAAGCACAGTGAACGACAGCGTTCGTCAAGATCTCATTGAGAACTTCATTAGCAAAGTAGGGGCATCACGATGAGTCAAGCAACCATCGACGCATACGTTGCATCAATCACTGCAATCGCCGAAGCTGACGGAGTACTTTCACAACTTGTTGGTGAATTTGCATCTGTTGTTCGTGCAATCGACAACAGTGACGACTTGCGCAACAAATTGAGTGACGAATTGTTGCCAATCAGCGTTCGTCAAAACATCGTTGAAAAGCTTCTTGATGGCAAGGGTCACCGTGTAACTGCACAGTGTGTCGCTCTTGTTGTCGGAGCCGGACATGGCCGCGACCTTCGCACCATTGCCGAAAAGATCAGCACCAACTCTGCTCATGCACATGGTCGTGAAGTTGCCGAAGTACGCACAGCCGTTGCTTTGTCAGACGATCAGACAAAGCGCCTTACTGAAGCGCTTACTAAAGCAACTGGTTCACAAATCAATCTCACCGTCATTATCGACCCGTCAGTTGTCGGTGGCATTGTTGCCACTGTCGGCGACAAAGTCATTGATGGATCCATCCGTAACAGCCTCGACCAGCTGAAGAGCCGGTTGTAAACAACATTCGCGAAAGACAAGGAAGACATGGCAGACATCACATTCTCCGCTAGTGATATCGCATCAGCGATCTCAAGTGGCCTAGACGGTTTCACACAATCACTCGAGGCACGCACCGTAGGTCGCGTCGCTGAAGTGGGCGACGGAATCGCACGCATCTCGGGCTTGCCCGACTGCAAAGTAAACGAATTGCTCGAATTCGAAGACGGCACCGTAGGCCTTGCGCTCAACCTTGAAGAAGTGTTGATCGGTTCAGTGGTCTTGGGCGACTCAGACGCAATTGAAGAAGGACAGACAGTTAAAGCAACTGGCCGCATCCTTTCAGTTCCTGTCGGTGACGCAATGCTTGGTCGCGTTGTTAACGCACTTGGTACTCCAATCGACGGCAAGGGCGACATCGTCGGTGCAATCATGCGCCGCGTTGAAGTTCAGGCTCCCGGAATCATGGGACGTAAGCCAGTGCACGAGCCATTGCAGACAGGTATCAAGTCAATTGACGCCATGACTCCAATTGGTCGCGGTCAGCGCGAGCTCATCATTGGTGACCGTAAGACTGGTAAGACCACTATTGCGATCGACACCATCATCAACCAGCGCGGACTTGGTGTGAAGTGCATCTACGTCGCAATTGGCCAGAAGGGTTCCACCATTGCTTCAACGGTAGAAACACTTCGCCAATACGGCGCGTTGGAATACACAGTCATTGTTGCTGCTCCAGCATCAGAGCCTGCACCGTTCAAATACCTTGCTCCGTATTCAGGTTGCGCCATTGGCCAGCACTGGATGGAAAACGGTGAGCATGCGCTCATTGTTTACGATGACTTGTCAAAGCAAGCAGAGGCGTATCGCCAGATGTCGTTGCTTCTTCGTCGGCCACCAGGCCGTGAGGCATACCCAGGAGACGTGTTTTATCTTCATAGCCGCCTTCTTGAGCGTGCTGCGAAATTGTCTGACGAAAACGGCGCTGGTTCATTGACTGCTTTGCCAGTCATTGAAACCAAAGCTGGTGACGTATCTGCATACATTCCAACCAACGTGATTTCAATCACCGACGGCCAGGTGTACTTGCAAGACAACTTGTTCAAATCAGGTATTCGTCCTGCTGTTGACGTGGGTGTTTCCGTGTCACGCGTGGGTGGTGCTGCACAGACAAAAGCAATGAAGGGCGTTTCAGGAACACTGAAGCTCGACCTTGCTCAGTTCCGTGAGCTTGAAGCATTCGCAACATTCGGTTCTGAACTCGACGCAGTGTCAAAGGCACAGCTTGAGCGTGGATATCGCCTCGTTGAATTGCTGAAGCAAGGACTCAACTCGCCAATGCCAGTTGAAGAACAAGTTGTTTCAATCTTCGCCGGAACTAAGGGTTATCTCGACTCAATTCCTGCAACAGACGTCAGTCGTTTTGAAACCGAACTTCTCAAGTTCTGCCGTGAGCGTCACGGTGCGATGCTTGCTGAGTTGCGTACAAACCCGAAGGCAGATGTTCCATCTGACTTGGGCGACATCGTGACTGCATTCAAAGCAGACTTCAAGATCACCGTTCCAAAGTCTGCTGCAGTTGATCCAACTGCCACCGATGCTGATGCACTCGGTGAAGCAAATAGCAACAAGACCCTCGCGACGGAGTGATCTAAGTGGCTGGTGGACAAGAACGAATCCTGCGCGGACGCATTAAGTCCGTTCAGGCGACGAAAAAAATCACGCGCGCGATGGAGCTGATTGCTGCATCACGCATCGTGAAGGCGCAGCAACGCGTCGTCGCAGCCGTTCCCTACAGCGACATGATCACCGAAGTAGTACGTGATCTTTCCGCAGCAGGCTCTGGCAGTTCAATGCCGCTTCTTGCCGGCCGTAGTGAAATCAAAAATGTTTGCTACGTGGCTCTCACTGCAGACCGTGGTTTGTGTGGCGGTTACAACTCAGGCATCATGCGTGCAACCGAGGGTGAAATCAAAAAAGACGCACTGCTTGGTCGTTCGCACACTGTCATTGCAATTGGTCGTAAGGCTGATGGTTATTTCCGCTTCCGCGGTTACAACGTTGCGAAGAGCTTCACTGGTTTCACCGACAGCCCTACCTATGCAATTGCAAAAGAAGTTGGCGAATTCGTCACCGAGCTGTACGCATCAGGCCAAGTAGACCGTGTTGAACTTGTGTACACACGCTTCATTTCATCTGGAACTCAAGAAGTCGTGCAACGCCCTCTGGTTCCTCTTGAAGCAGAAACTGCAGAAGGTGGCGACGCCAAAAATGCAGCCGGTGCCGACTACGAATTTGAACCATCTCCAGAAGCAATTCTTGAGACCTTGTTGCCTCGCTACGTTGAGGCTCGCGTCTACGCAGCAATGTTGAATGCAGCAGCTTCCGAGCATGCATTCCGCCAGCGCGCAATGAAATCAGCAACTGACAATGCTGAAGAACTTATTAACAATCTTTCCCGAATCATGAACCGAGCCCGTCAGGACTCGATCACGACCGAAATCATGGAAATCGTCGGCGGTGCCGAAGCCATGTCATCGGGAAATTAGAAGACCGAACAAATAGGAGCAATCCAGATGAGTATGACAGAAACAAAACAAGACGGACGGGTAGTAGCAATTGCTGGACCCGTTATCGACGTAGAGTTCCCTCGCGGTTCACTACCCGAGCTGAACTCAGCAATCGAGTTTGAAATCACACACGAGGGCACGACAACAGTTGTTCTTGCCGAAGTTGCTCAGCAACTCGGTAACAGCCGTGTGCGCGCCGTGTGCCTCAAGCCAACTGACGGACTGAGCCGTAACACACCAGTGCGCAACCTTGGCCACGGTATTCAAGTGCCAG
>Ga0114975_10001296_pt1 | contig 17942 bp, 13 predicted proteins | sample S_130626_EF_Meta_FD_87031 | JGI IMG/M metagenome (GOLD analysis project Ga0114975, IMG submission 87031) | Freshwater microbial communities from Lake Simoncouche, Canada to study carbon cycling - S_130626_EF_MetaG | ecosystem: Environmental > Aquatic > Freshwater > Lake | place: Lake...
CTCTAAATAAGGTGACATTTCAGTTGCGATGTATAATATGCGTTTTTTTTCAGACATTCCTTTTTGGGTTTAACTCAGAACCATCTTTGAGTTTGCGAAGGTACGAAATAGTACGCACTTTAAGAAACGACAAAAAAAGGGCAATAAATCAGCACTTTTTACCATATTAATAAGACAATAGGTCGTAAATTGCGTTGTATTAAAAAAACGAACGATAATGGGTAAATTTCTGAAAATAGCCTTCTTTTTACTCATTGGCATATTATTGATTTGGTGGAGTTTACATCAAATTCCCGCTCAGGAATGGGCAAAATTCACCACGGCGCTCAAGACCACTAATTTTTGGATTTTAATCCCCGTTTCACTCATCCTTAGCTTTTCTCATTTTTTACGGGCACTTAGGTGGAAACTCATTATGGAACCCTTAGGATACAAACCTTCTATAACCAATACTTTCTTAGCTGTGCTCATTGGCTATTTGGCCAATTTAGCAGTACCTCGCTTAGGAGAGGTTTTAAAATGCAGCATTATTGCAAAATATGAAAAAGTACCTGCTGATAAAATCATAGGAACTATAGTAGCCGAAAGGGCATTTGATGTGCTTAGTTTAGGCATTGTATTTTTACTGGCACTTGTTTTTCAGTTCAATGTAATTGAAGCAGGTTGGCAACAATTAATAGCTTTAAAGGAGCAAAATGCATCCGCCGACAGTAATCATTACTTTTTATATGTTATTATAGGATTAGCAGCTGTATTGCTCATTGGTTTTTTTATTTTCAGAACCAAATTGCAAAAAACAATAACAAGTATTAAAAACATAATTAAGGGTATTTGGGAAGGTGTTATAAGTGCCACCAAATTGAAAAAACATAATTTATTTTTCCTTTATTCTTTTGGTATCTGGTTCTTGTATTTATTAGCAACTTATATTGGACTGATGGGAACAGCAGGAACAGAAAGTTCATTTGCAACAGCCATTAGTTGCCTAGCCTACGCAAGTATTGGAATGATCATTACACCCGGTGGAATTGGGGCTTATGCCTATTTAATGGCAAAAGTTTTAGAATTAAATGGAGTAGAATATACACTTGGATTAGCAAACGGAACGATTCAATGGTTTGCTCAATTTTTAATTATTATTATACTTGGGGGATTAAGTTTAATCATATTACCTATTATCAATAAACAAGTCAAATAATATGAGATTTGTAGAAGGCATAGAAAAAAAGATACTGACCATTGAAGAAGCAAAGGCCAAGATGAGTGCTTGGAAGGTTACTGGTAAAACGGTCGCTTTCACGAATGGCTGTTTTGACATTTTACACCAAGGACATTTGTTTTCAATAGCACAAGCTGCAAAGGAAGCAGATTATTTAATTGTGGGTATTAATAGCGATTCAAGTGTGAAGCGACTAAAAGGTCCAGAACGTCCTATTAACTCAACAGAAAGTCGTGCATTAGTGATGGCTAATTTAGTGCTAGTGGATGTAGTAGTTGTATTTGAAGAAGACACCCCTTATGAATTAATTACTACCCTATTACCTGATGTATTAGTAAAGGGAGGCGATTACACCATAGAAACAATTGTTGGCGCAAAGGAAGTGATAGCAAACGGAGGTCAAGTAATCATCAACCCAATTGTCGATGGTTTTTCAACAACAAATATTATTGAAAAAATTAAAAAATAAGTATGGAATTTTTAAAGCAATTGAATTTAAAGAAAGAAAATGAAGGAACCTCAACAGGCACAGTAGTCGTTGCAAGTAAAGGAACATTCATATCCAGCCACTCCCCTGTTGATGGAAACATAATTGGTAGCGTGAATACAACTGATAAGGAAGCTTATGAAAAAGTAATTATTACTGCTTCAACTGCTTTTTTGGAATGGAGAAAATGGCCTGCACCTAAAAGAGGAGAAGTGGTTCGACAATTAGGCGAAGCATTAAGAGCTGAAAAACAATCTTTGGGTCAATTAGTGAGTTATGAAATGGGCAAGAGCCTACAAGAAGGTTTAGGGGAAGTGCAAGAAATGATTGACATATGTGATTTTGCAGTAGGCTTATCCCGACAATTATATGGATTAACCATGCATAGCGAAAGACCATCCCATAGAATGTATGAACAATGGCATCCAATGGGTATTGTTGGTATTATTTCAGCATTTAATTTTCCAGTTGCTGTTTGGAGTTGGAATGCCGCGTTAGCTTGGGTATGTGGAAACGTAACTGTTTGGAAGCCTAGTGAAAAAACACCACTTTGTGGTAATGCTGTTCAAAACATTGTAGCAAAAGTTTTTGCTGAAAATAAAGTCCCAGAAGGTGTGAATAATTTAATACAAGGAGGACGTGAAGTTGGAGAGTGGATGAGTAATGACGCACGAATTCCATTAGTTTCTGCTACTGGATCAACTAGAATGGGTAAGGAATTAAATAAAGCCGTAGCAGGAAGATTAGGAAAAACTATTTTAGAACTTGGTGGAAATAATGCGATAATTATTACAGAAAATGCCGATTTAGAGATGTCATTAATTGGTGCGGTGTTTGGAGCTGTTGGAACTGCAGGTCAAAGATGTACGAGTACTAGACGATTAATTATTCATGAAAATGTTTATGATCGTTTTGTTGAGAAACTGACCAAGGCTTATCAACAAATAAAAATTGGCGATCCTTTAGATGCAAATAATCATATGGGGCCCTTGATTGACAAGGATGCAGTGAAATTATATTTACAAAGTATTGAAGCATGTGAAAAAGAAGGAGGAAAATTCTTAGTGGAGGGTGGCGTCATTGAAGGCAAAGGATTTGAAAGTGGTTGTTATGTTAAACCTTGCATTGCAGAAGCTAAACCTGAATATACAATTGTTCAACATGAAACCTTCGCTCCTATTTTATATGTGATGAAATATAAAACCATCGAAGCAGCTATAGCCATTCAGAACAATGTTCCGCAAGGACTTTCCTCTGCCATCATGACTTTAAATATGAGAGAGTCTGAATTATTCTTGTCAGCACAAGGAAGTGATTGCGGAATTGCTAATGTTAATATTGGAACAAGTGGCGCAGAAATTGGTGGTGCATTTGGTGGTGAAAAAGAAACAGGTGGTGGTAGAGAAAGTGGAAGTGATGCATGGAAAGCTTATATGCGACGACAAACCAATACAATTAATTGGAGCAACACATTACCACTCGCTCAAGGTATTAAATTTGATCTTTAATTTTATGAAGCGTTTATTTGTTTTTGGATTTTTGTTTTTTGCTTATTTATTAGTGGGTGCCCAAACGAATGTATCCAATATGAACTGGCATTGGAAGGATTATCAAAAGGATACCGTGCATGGCATTAGTTTACGACAAGCATATCAATACTTGGCAAGTGTCAATAATAAGCCAACTCCTATAATTGTTGCCGTTATGGATGGCGGTGTTGATACCTCGCACTACGAATTAAAAAATAAACTTTGGACAAACACCAAAGAAATTCCAAATAATGGAATAGACGATGATAAGAATGGATATATTGATGATATACATGGATGGAATTTTTTAGGAGGCAGGGATGGACAAAATATCGACAAAGCTGCTGATGAGAAATCCAGAATTTACCACAGATTCAAATCTCAGTTTGAAAATATCACAGACATCAATGAATTAAAAACGGACATCCAAAAAAATCAATATTTGGTTTGGAAGGAAACTGAAAAGGAAATAGAATTTACAGATGAAGATGCAGCAAATCTTCAATATATAAAAATGGCATTAAATGCGCTACAGAAGTTAAGCAAATCCATTATAAAGGAAATCAATGACACCAACTTTACAATTCAAACATTAGAACCATTTCAGCCATTAGGTCGAAGCACATTGGATGCTAAATTAGCCTATCTAAGAACCGCACAAATCATAGGTATTGAAAAGGAAACACCCTATACTGATGTAATAAATGACTTGAAAGAATATATCGAAGGAAAAGAGAAATCAGCAAAAGCAATCTCAACTCCACCTGAAAATATAAGGGCCAGCATTATTAAAGACAATTATGAAAGTCTTGCTGATAAATTTTATGGGAACAATGATATTACGGGGCCAGGTGCAAAACATGGCACCCATGTTGCAGGATTAGTTGCAAGTATTCCTGACAGTAATTGGAACGTTAATAAACTGTATCCACCAATTCAAATTATGGGGGTGCGAGTAGTTCCCAATGGGGATGAATATGACAAAGACGTTGCACTTGGAATTAGATACGCCGTTGATAATGGCGCTAAAATTATAAATATGAGTTTTGGCAAATCTTTTTCGCCAGAACAAATATGGGTGGACAGTGCCATTCGCTATGCTGCTAGTAAGGATGTTTTAATTATTCATGCTGCTGGAAACGAATTTTACGATTTGGATGTTAAGCCGGTTTATCCAAACCCCTACTCCCAAACTTTAAAGGATACCGCAACAAATGTTTTGACTGTTGCAGCTAGTAGTGATTTTTTCATCAATGGCACCCTGCTAACGGACTTTAGTAATTTTGGTCCTTCGATTGTTGACGTGCTTGCACCTGGGGAAAAAATTTATTCAACCGTACCAGGTGCAAATAACCATGGTTTTTTACAAGGAACTAGTATGGCCGCACCCATTGTGAGTCATATTGCAGCTTTGATAAGATCCTATTATCCTTCACTTTCAGCCTTGGAGGTTAAAAAAATAATTAAACAAAGCGTTTGGGAACCAAATGACCCTGACTTTAGTTATGATATTCCTCAAAAAGAAGATACCAAAAGTTTGCTTGAAGTTGCTTCAGCTGGAGGAATTGTAAATGCTGCAAAAGCAATTCAAATAGCCAATATCTTCAATAATCAAAAGTCAGTTAATAAAATAAAAAATAAATCCAAACATTAGTATCATTTAATATAATTCATAATCAATAAACATGTCAAGACCAAGTACTACCGAATACGGCAAACCACATCAAACATATATCAACTATACTAGTGGCAAAGATTATTCCATATTAGTTCAACAATACAACGATCGCATCATTGATTTTTGGGCAGCGATTCCAATTGAAAAAATAAACTATGCCTATGGCCCTGATAAATGGACAATCAAGCAAATGTTTCAACATGTAATTGATACTGAAAGAATATTTGCCTACCGAGCACTTGCTTTAGGGAGAAAAGAGCCTGCTGCACTTTTGGGATTTGATGAAAACGAATACGCAAAAAACGGAACAGCAGCTAATAGAAACTGGAAAGATATGTTAGTAGAATGGCGCGTTGTTAGACAGTCTTCCAATTTATTGTTTGCTTCTTTTACTGAAGAACAGATAAAAGCTGCAGGAACTGCAAGTGGATTTCCAATTAGCGTCAATGCATTAGGTTTTATCATTTTTGGACACGCATTACATCATTTGCATATTTTGAAAGAGCGCTACGAGATATAATAATTGAAATCAGACGATGTCTGATTGAGGAATTCAAAAAAATCGAATAAATAAATACTGTGATCTAAAAAGGCCTCCAATTGGAGGCCTTTTCTATAAGTTCTAAATAGTAAAACTATTTTTTAGCATACAAATGGATCGCTAATTGAACGTCAGTATCAATTGCACCAACACCATATTTAACACCAAATACAGTTCTGTCTAATGGGAAAAAAGCTTCTGCAAAAAAACCTTTAGCAGCATCAACACTTCTGATGTAAGCTACAAAAGTGATTGGTGCTTTTACTCCATGTAAGTTAAGATCACCGCTAATTGTTGCTCTATCGGCTCTTGTATAATTAACGCTATTAATTGTGAAAGTTGCTTCAGCAAAATTTACAGCATCTAAAAAATCAGCTGACATAAGGTGTTTCATTAAATTATCACCAGCGCCATCAGTTACTTTAATTCCTGCAACATTAACTGCGAAAGTACCTCCCACTAATTTACCATCAACCACTTTTACAGAACCTGATTTAACTGGGAAATATCCAGTGTGAAAATCACTTGTTTTAGATCCAGTGAAATCAACTCTACTTTTTGTAGCGTCTACTGAAAAAGTTGTTTCTTCTGTTTTAGTTGTTTTTGGAGTAAATGAGAATAACGCTACTGATGCAAGCATTACTACTGATAACACGATTTTTTTCATATTGAATTGTTTTTTTAATTATTAATAAATATCCTATAATTTCTATAGACTACAAAATTACAAATCAATGTTTAAACAACAAAATAAATTTTTATCCTTGTTTTAAGTTCAATTTTTGGCTGCAATTATGCCATTTATCTATTATCTTCGCCAAAATTTCATCAACATGAATCTGCACGAATATCAAGCAAAAGAGTTACTTAAAAAGTACAATGTTCCAGTTCAAGAAGGAGTAGCCGTAAAAAATGTAGAAGACGCAGTAGCTGCCTACAAAAAAATTGCTGCTGATACCAACAATAAATTCGCGGTTGTTAAAGCGCAAATTCATGCAGGTGGACGTGGTAAAGGTTCTATTGTTGGTACTGAGCAACGTGGTGTAGCAGTTGGTAAGTCAGCTGAAGACATTGAAAAATTTGCAAAAAATATTTTAGGTGGTACTTTAGTTACTATTCAAACAGGTGCAGCTGGTAAAGTAGTTAACCAAATTTTAGTAGCTCAAGACGTTTATTATGAAGGTCCTCAACCCACTAAAGAGTTTTACTTATCCATCTTATTAGATCGTACTAAAGGAATGAATGTGATTATGTACAGTACCGAAGGTGGTATGAACATTGAAGACGTTGCTCATGATACTCCTGAAAAAATATATAAAGAATGGGTTCACCCAGGTGGTGGCTTGCAAGGATTCCAAGCAAGAAAAATTGCTTTCAACTTAGGATTAAGTGGTGATGCTTTAAAGAACTGCGTAAAATTTGTTACTAATTTATACAATGCATATGTTGGATTAGACTGTGCAATGCTAGAAATCAATCCATTATTCAAAACATCCGACGATAAAATCATAGCAGTAGATTGTAAAATGAATTTAGATGATAACGCTTTGATGCGCCATCCTGATTTATTAGCAATGCGTGATGTAACTGAAGAAGATCCTACTGAAGTTGAAGCGGGTGAGTTTAACCTAAACTTTGTGAAATTAGACGGTAACGTAGGTTGTATGGTTAATGGTGCTGGTTTAGCCATGGCAACTATGGACATGATTAAGTTAAGTGGTGGTGAACCAGCAAACTTCTTAGACGTGGGAGGTACTGCAAATGCACAAACTGTTGAAGCAGGATTTAGAATTATCATGAAAGACCCTAATGTAAAAGCTATTTTAATTAACATCTTTGGCGGTATTGTTCGTTGTGATCGTGTTGCTGCTGGTGTAATTGAAGCTTTCAACAAATTAGGTAATATTAATATCCCTATCATTGTTCGTTTACAAGGAACCAATGCAGTGGAAGCAAAGAAATTAATTGATGAAAGTGGTTTGAAAGTTCAATCTGCTATCTTATTGAGCGAAGCCGCTGATTTAGTGAAGCAAGCAGTAGCTTGATAATTGACTGCCCTAAATTAAAATTTGACGGGCTTTAAATTATCCTTTAACGTTTTAAAAAGGCCTCGAATTTCGAGGCCTTTTTGTTTCTTTTCATAGGAGTTAACCTTGGACTACTTTTACCTCAGTGAGTGCACTAAATGAATACAACTGTCCTGTGGCTACTTCAACACATTCAATACGAATACGTCTTTTTTTGCCACGACGAAAAATACGACCCTTTAAAGATTCAAACAAAGTGCCTTCAGGCAAATGAGCTACAAATGATAGACCTTCCATTTTCACTTCATTATATTTGCGCAAAACCAATAACAGCGCCGTTTCACCATTAGCTGTAGCTGCAGGATTAAGAAGTGTTTTTTGGAGACTTTTTTTAATATCAGTTGGAAAAATTTCAAGTTGAATAAACTCCGCTAACAAAGCACTGTAAATATTTTTCCATTCCTTCCCATGTGCTTCTACCCTATTCTTGAACTGCTCGAAACATAATAAATGTGCAAGTTCATGCAAAAGCGTAATTAAAAACTCGTATTTGTTTAAATTCCCATTTACCGAAATTTTATGGTTAGATCCCATGCCTGCATGTCGGTAATCGCCCAATACCGATTTACGTGCTTTTGTAACAGTTAAATGAACTTTATATAAATTAATTAAATGAACAACTGGCTCGAATGCGCCATCTGGCAAATAGTGTCTTAACGCCCCTAATGGATGTTCAACTTTTGCCATTCAATTACTTTGAATTAGTATTAATTTGAGTCCATTTAATTTCAAGCCAAGTATATATTAAATATAAAGCCATACTTACAAGTAAAGTTGGCATACCTACTGGCACTTTAGTTTTGGTTGCATACGCCAGAGCAGCGCCAGCAAATATCAGCATTTTCAATAAAGTCCCCACCATAACAGATCTTACCATAGCATGAGGATTAGTAGCATCCATTTTTTTAAGTCTAATGAAATTAAAAATGGACATAGAAAACAACATTAAATTTACCACCATTACAAATTTGTATTTCAAAAAAGTAACCTCCATAAAATAGGCGTTACCAAATAATAATAAAGCGTTTATAAAAACGAATAAAAAAAGTATAGGAATTATTTGCTTACGGGTCATATTGATAATTTTATGAAATCTCAGGGTCTATGATTGTTTGGTTTAGTAGTCGTTTCTTTTACAATACGAATTAAAGAAAAAATAATAAAAATAAATGGAAGTAACCATATAAAAATGGGGGTCTTCACTTTAATTAGATGTAGGCTATCCAAATACCTTCCGGAAAATAATAAAATAAAAATAGCAACTGCCCATTGTGATGCTAAACCTGCGAATTTAGACCAAACAATTTTATTGTCATTTGTTGGAATATTCTTCAATTTAAAAAGTTAATCTGTTATTTTTTTACCATCACTAATTTGAAGGGGTACCGTATCCAATTGTTGAGGGGTATTTGTATTTAGCACTTTTTTAAGACTTTCTAAATAAATGTCTTTGTCATGCATTGATTGTTCTAATGAATCCGTTTTAATTTTAAGCAGTTGTAAAGTAGTCCTACTTTCTTTAGACCCATAACCTGGTATATAATATTTAAGTGGCGTGAAAGCAATTAATCCAATAGTTAATCCTACTAAAACAATAAAGCAAATACTAACACCAATATATACTGATTTTCTTGAAAATCTAAAAGCCGCAACCTCGTCGTAGGTATCATCATTCATGACCACTAATCGGTAGGTATTGCTGGTCCTTTTAAAGGTATTATTGATATCTAAATTTGGCATAGGGATAAATACCTGTTAAAGATACGATGGTATTGCAATTTTTGTCAAAATAAAGCATATAAATTGTACTTTTAAGGAGTTTTTAGTCATATTATGTTTGAGAGAAAACCAAAATCAAAATATTATCAACTAGGGTATGGAATAATTATGTTTATCATAATGATTCCAATGCATCTTCAGGCTCAAGACTCATCTAGTAGCATTTTTAATTTGAATCAATTAAAAATTGTAAAAAAAGTAAATGCATTACTAGATTCCACACAAAAAAAAGTAAAAGGCGATGTTCTGAACAAAGCAAATGTTGTAAAACAAGCTGCAAATGACAAACTAAATAAAACCGTTGAAAAATTTGTTCCACAGGAAGAAGAAAGACCTCTTCCTTATGAAATTTTATTAAATAAAAAATACACACTAGGTCGAAGAGCTTATCAAAATACAGTATCTCAATTCAACTACTTGTTTAATGCTGAAGAAGAATTAAATGAAATCATTCAAAATGCCCGTAGTCAGTATGAAGAAGATTATAGCAACTTGCTTAGTTTTTATGATTATGATTTAGCAAATATCTCTAAAAGTAATATTGATTCGATCATTTATAGGTGTAATGCTAATATTGTATTACATGATTTAAGAAGTAATTGGGTCGATGACGCATACCTACTTTTAGCAAAATCATATTTGTATCATAAAAATTTTGATACGGCAGGAAGTATTCTACAATTCATCAATTACTCATTTGATAATCAAGAAGACGGAATTGGTTTACCAATTGGAAGTAATCTTCGAAATTCAAATGGTAAATTTTCAATAGCTAACAAGGAAAACAATAGAATATGGGAAAACATAAATGTTAGAAATGAAAGTATGATTTGGCAGGCTCGAAATTATTTGGAATCTAACCAAATAAATGAGGGTATGAGTTTATTGGAATTATTAAAAGCAGATGCAAATTTCCCCAAGCGTTTACAGCCATTTTTATATGAACAATTTGCATATGGATATTATTTAATGGAAATGTATGAAAAAGCGGCCACAAACCTTATTGAAGCAATTCCAAATGCAATGGATGCCAATGCAAAAAGTAGATGGTATTTTTTAATTGGACAATTATGGCAGAAAGCTAATAATGTTAATAAGGCATACTATTGGTTTAACAAGGCAAGTAACAATTCACCCAACCCTATTATTGGCGTATATGCCATCATTAATTTGGTTCGAATTCAAGCAAATAATGCAAATAGTGATTGGCAAGTATTAGCTAAAAACTTAGAACGAATAACTAAAAAAGAAAAATACAAACCATTTAAGGATATCATATATTTTGAAATGGCCAAAATAGCTATTCAATATAAACAAATACCAAAAGCAAATGAATGGTTAATTACATCTGTAAATTATAATTTAACTAACCTACAACAAAAACAAAAATCTTTTGAATTACTTGGTGAAATCAATTACAACAACGATCGATTTGGATTAGCAAAAATTGCCTATGATAGTCTTAATAATATTTTAAAGACCAACCCTCAGTATGAACAAATAATGCTCAGAAAAAAATGGCTAACTACCATTGCTTCTGAAATAGAAAAATATCAATTTGAGGACAGCCTTCAATTTATATATTCATTACCATCTGACGCGCAAAAAAAATACGCTGAAAAGTGGGATGAAATCACAAAGGCAAAAGCTAATTCATTAAGCAATATTTTTAAGGATAAGACAAGTGTTGTTAATAATCTTAACTATTTAACTACATCCACGAATAACAATACAACTTACCTGCCGTCGAAAACCACAGGTGCAGATTTTTATTTCGAAAATAAAAATAACATTTTACAAGGGAAACAAAATTTCATCCAAAAATGGGGTGAAAGACCAAATGTTGACATGTGGAGAAGAAAAACCAGTAAAGCTATCGTCAACAAAATAACAAGCCAACTTGCTCAAAATGAAATTATTGATACCGCTAGCCGAGATTTTACTAATATTAAATCGCAAACTGATACGAGTAAAATTAAATTAATTCAAACCCAAGCTGAATTCAATGCCTCTCAAGTAAAATGGAATACTGCCGCTTTAACAGTGGCGCAAACCTTTTTATTGAAGTTGAACGATTTCAATAAGGCAAAAGAAATTTATTTAAAAATAATCAATCGAAACATCGACCCAGTTATCACTGAACGCGCCCTATTAGATTTAGCAAGCCAATACTTACATGATGGCCAAAAAAACGTATCAGATAGCATCATTGATATCGTTTCCACGCAATATCCTAATGGAAGTTATATTCAAAAAAAGCAAGCACAATCAGCTGCGACAAATAAAAACAAAGAGGTTGAAAATATATACAAAGAAGCCTACTTCTTAAGTCAAATTGGGGATTGGTCAGCATTAGAAAAAATAGTACCTACTACATATGCAAATTTGAGAAACTCTAGATGGTCAACTCCATTTGAATTTGTTAAAGTGAAAATGTACGCCCAACAAAAGCAAGATGAAAAAGCAATTTTAATATTGGATTCGATTATATTGAAAAATAAAAATGATTTAATTCGAGATAAAGCAAAAAATATATTAACAGACATTAAAAACAGAAAAGTTACTGAAAATTATTTGAGTAGCTTACAAATTGGTAAAGAGAACTTTACAAACGATGTCATAAATGATACTCCAAATTCCAATAAAAATTCAACAAAAGCATTGGAAATAATAAATGAGCCTGCGTCTAATTCAATATTTAAAAAAGATAGCACCGAGTTACACTACATTGCTATTGTAGCAAATAAAATAAATGCATTCACGACAAATAGAATTAAAGACAGTATATCATCTATAATCAATATTGAAAATGCTAAACAAAAAGTAGGTGCTACTATATCTCAAATTGAAAATGATGCGTATGTAATTTGGATCGGACCATATGAAAATACGAGTACTTCGTTAAAGTATTTAATGAACATTAATTCGAAAATGAAAAAAGATTTAATATCCATAATTACCGACAAGCAATATGATATTTTTGCCATCGGAAAATCAAATATTATTCAAATTAAGACAATGGATGACTTTAAGAAATATAAAATTTTCATGTTAAACAATATTTTTAAATAACAATTTATAATCAGTGAGCCAAGCAATAAAACCATCAAAAAACTGGGTACGTATTTTTTGGAAGTACTATTTTATTAGTATTGGTGTATTTGTACTTTTTTTACTCATGTTAAACTGGGGCTTAATTGGGGATATGCCTGACTTAAATGATATTGAAAATCCAACTGCTTCATTAGCTAGTCAGGTATATGCACAGGATGGCACACCTATGGGTAAATATTATTTAGAGGACAGAATAAGTGTTAAATATCGAGACATTAGTCCCTATTTAATACAAGCATTGGTTGCTACCGAGGATAAAAGGTTTTACGACCACTATGGAATTGATGGAGAAGGCCTATTAAGAGCCATAACCTTTTTAGGTAGCAAAGGTGGCGCCTCTACCATTACCATGCAGACTGCAAAGAATATTTTTACTGATAATTGGGGTACTAGTAATAAATTATTACGAATAATTCAAAAAATAAAAGAAAGTATCATTGCTGTTAAATTGGAACGCAAATTTACCAAGCAAGAGATTATCACATTATATTTAAATACAGTTCCATTTAGTGAAAACTTATTTGGTGTAAGCAATGCCTCTCGTAGTTTTTTCCAGAAAGAACCGGACAGACTAACAATTGAAGAAGCTGCTTTATTGATTGGTATGATTAACGCACCTACTAAGTTCAATCCCAATAGAAATCCAAAATTGGCATTAGAACGTAGAAATTTAGTGATTAACCGAATGGCTGGTCAAAAATATATATCAACTGATCAAGCTGAGCAGCTTAAGAACTTGCCTGTCGTAACCAACTTTAAGAAATTAGATGAGAATAATGGACTAGGACCCTATTTTAGAATGAACCTTGGTGAGTTTATGAAAAAATGGTGTAAAGAACATAAAAAAAGTAATGGCGACCCTTATAATTTATATAAAGATGGTTTAAAAATTTATACTACAATCAATCCAAGGATGCAACTTTATGCGGAAGAAGCGGTTGCAAGACATATGGCATATTTACAAAAAGAATTTAATCAACAACCTAAACTTAAGTCCGGTGAGATCTGGAAGGATTTCAATAATCAAGTTGAACTTGCCATTAAACAAACGGACCGATGGAGAAATTTAAAAAGAGAAGATCTAAGCGATGAAGTCATTAGAAAAACTTTTGATCAAATTGTTCCAATGCGCGTTTTTGCATGGAATAAAAATAGATTCTTGGATACTACAATGACCCCTCTCGATTCTTTAAAATACCATAAGCAAATACTACAAACAGGTTTTTTAGCAGTTGATCCTTTTACTGGAGAAGTTAAAGCATGGGTTGGAGGTGTTGATTTTAAAACTTTCAAATACGACCACGTTAATAGCAATACTAAAAGACAAGTTGGAAGTACGATGAAGCCATTATTATATTCTTTAGCTATTGAAAAATCGGGTTTTACCCCAAACACTATTGTTCAGGATCAACAACAAATGTTTGATGGATATGGAATGGTACCTAATACACCTAAAACCTGTACTGGCGCATCCATGCCAATGGCACAAGCACTTGCCGAATCCAGAAACTGTGCATCGGCTTATATTATGAAGCAGATAAACGGTAAAGGAAATGAAGCTGCAAAAGAACTAGTGGAATACCTTAAAAAATGTAATGTACAAGCTGAAATTCAACCTTATCCTTCTATTGCATTAGGTGCCTGTGAAATATCTTTATTTGAAATGGTGCAAGCATATACCATGTTCCCAGGCGGAGGTTATAATGCACAACCATTTTTCATAAATAGAATTGAAGATAAAAATGGTAATGTGTTGGAGAGTTTTTCACCAAAAAGAAAAAAAATAATTGATGAAATAACAGCCTATTCAGTGGTTAGCATGATGCAAGGCGTTATGACCAAAGGTACAGGAAGATCCATGTACTCATATGACGTAAAGGCTCAATCGATAGCCGGGAAAACTGGAACAACAAATGACAATAGTGATTTATGGTTCATGGGATATACCCCTCAAATTTTGGCTGGCGCTTGGGTTGGTTGTGATGATAGATACATACGTTTCACTGACAATTACTTTGGGCAAGGTGCACACGCATCCTTGCCTATTTGGGCTTATTTTATGGAAAAAGTTTCCAATGACCCTGCTTGTAATTTAGATCAAAATGCAAGCTTCTTGAAGCCTTCCAATTTACTAAATGACTTTGATGTCAATTTCATATCAAAAGACACCAATACTGATGACAAATCAGTGCCTTTATTAGATAACGTTGAGGAAGTAGCTGCGGAGTCAGATTATGCTATACCTGCAAGCCAACAACAGGCAGTAACAAAACCTGCATTAAAACTTGCACCTATAAAAGCGCCAAAGCAAGCGCCAAATAAAGAAGCCCCTAAAAAACAAGCAGACAAGGCAAATAAGGAGGCCCAAAAACCTAAAGCAATTTTACCACCAAAAAAGAAGTAGACAATATAGGTTGAAGTGTCTATTTTTTTGTTTTATACACGACTGTAAAATGATGGTAACTATTTTGTTGAAAGAACGAAGTACCATATTGCAAATTCATTCTTTCCAATTTAATACCAAATCCGGTTGCAAAACCATTTAGTCCATTGGATTGATTCTGAATATTCAAATCATAGCGTCTTATAAAATTATACCCTAAATCAAAATCAAATTGTTTTCCGATTGACAACTCAGCCCCAATGGTTAAGTGATTAATGAAATTTTGTAAATGATTGGGCGAAACATCTCCTTGACTTTGAGCATAAACTGGATCAAAATATACATTATTCCAAACCGACAATCTATCCGCAGTTAATGAAAATTGCAAAGGTGCATTTTCTAATTTTTTTGAAAAGCCAATAATTAAATTAAATGGCAACTCTTGTTGACTATGTCCATTATTGAATTGCACCCCCATATTATTAACTAAAATACTTCCTTGATTTAGTTGATTTTCAGAAAGGTATTTTAGGGCAACGTCCATAGCCATTCCGCTAGACTTATACAAACCATAATTGGAATGTATAAACTTAATACTTGCGCCAATACTAAAGTGTTGAATATAATCACTCGCTGCAGAAAACTGAACAGCATAATCTGATGGTCGCATAGTACCTATTTCATTACCAGCAAAGTCCGTCATTTTGATATTGCCATAATTCATATAATGTACCCCAGTCGCCCAAGTAATTTTTTTCTTTTCCCAATATTCAACATTCATGAAATCATACTGCTGTATGCCTGCAAAAAATGGCTTAACACTTAAGGCTATAGTTTTATCCATAGATGGGGTAAGCAGTGATGGATTGTACATGGCCATCCCAACATCATCACCCAATGAACTTATATTAACTCCTCCTAATGCCGTTATTTTCGAACTATAGGGTAAGGACAAAAAATTATAAATGGCATTTCCTGCAGTTGTCTGCGCATAAACTAACTTAATATTCAATACATTAATAGTGAAAGTTAATAAAATGATTAACCCTAGCTTTTTTGTATAATGAATATAGTTACTCATTCAACAAAGCTAGGGTTTCAAGACAAAAAATCAAATTAAAAATTATCATTAAACTAAAGCCAGCTCTAATACTTGCTGCATATTTTTGACATAATGAAATTGAACTCCTTTAATAAAGGTTTGATCAATTTCGTTAACATCTTTTTCATTTTGCCAACACAATATAATCTCCTTCATACCTGCTCGTTTTGCAGCTAAAATCTTTTCTTTAATCCCACCAACTGGTAATACTTGACCACGCAAAGTAATTTCACCTGTCATTGCTAAGTAGGGTTTAACTTTTCGACCGGTAAAAGCGGATGTTAAAGCAGTGAGCATCGTAATGCCCGCACTTGGACCGTCCTTTGGTACAGCGCCTTCGGGTACGTGGACGTGTATAGATTTTGAATTAAACAAAGCTGGATCAACACCAATTTTTTTAGCATTTGCTTGCAAATAAGTTAATGCTGTTGAAGCACTTTCTTTCATTACATTCCCAAGGTTACCTGTTAATTTCATATCACCTTTGCCATCCGATAACAATACTTCAATAAATAAAATATCTCCTCCAACATAAGTCCAAGCAAGTCCAACAGCAACGCCCGGCATATTCACTGTTTTATAAATTTCATTACTATACCTTGCCTGTCCTAATATTTTGTGTAAATCAGATTTACTAACAGTAGGTTTCACCTTATGCTTATAAGCAAGTTCCTTAGCTTGATAACGCATGATAGACGCTAGTTGACGATCTAATTCACGTACCCCACTCTCCCTTGTATAATCCTCAATTACTTTTTCCAATACATTGTCCTGTACTTTAAAATTCACTTTGCCCAAACCATGCGCTTCTTTCTGTTTTGGAAACAAATGCCTTTTTGCAATTTCTACTTTTTCTTCAACAGCATATCCACTTAAATCAATAATTTCTAACCTGTCTCTTAAGGCTGGTTGAATATGACTAATGTCGTTAGCAGTTGCAATAAATAAAGTTTTACTCAAATCATATTCTGATTCTAAGTAATTATCATAAAAACTATGATTTTGTTCGGGATCCAACACTTCCAACAAGGCACTTGAAGGATCGCCTCTATGATCACTGCCTATCTTATCAATCTCATCTAAAATCATTACAGGATTAGATGTTTTCACTTTTCTTAGACTTTGAATAATTCTACCTGGCATTGCACCAATATATGTTTTACGATGTCCTCTTATTTCACTTTCGTCATGCAGACCACCCAAACTAACTCTCACATATTTTCTGCCAATGGCATGAGCAATTGACTTACCCAGTGAAGTTTTACCAATACCTGGAGGGCCTAAAAAACATAAAATTGGACTTTTCATATCCCCTTTTAATTTTAAAACTGCCAAATATTCAAGAATTCTGTTTTTAATTTTTCCCATTCCATAATGATCCGCATCTAAAACCTTCTTTGCATTTTTTAAGTCATAATTGTCATCGGTAAACTCATTCCAAGGTAAATCTAATAATAAATCCAGATGATTGTATACAACTGAATAGTCAGGTGTACTTGGATGCATTCTTTCCAATTTTTCCAATCCAGTTTGGAATAATTTTTTTGCAGCGTCAGGCCATTTTTTACCATCCGCCTTTTTTTTCATTTCTGCAACTTCACGTTCATTTGGATCACCTCCTAATTCCTCCTTAATACTTTTTAATTGTTGTTGTAAAAAGTAATCTCTTTGTTGCTTATCAATTTCAGTTCTAGTTTTATTGGCAACTTTATTTTTTAACTCAACGAATTGTAATTCCTGTTGTAAAAACTGAATTAACTTTTCTGCTTTTAAAGTAATATTATGCTCGGCCAGTAGACCTTGCTTTTCTGGTAGCTCAACGTTTAAATTGGAACTCACAAAATTGATTAAGAATAATGGACTCTCAATGTTTTTTAAAATAAGTGCAGCCTCCGAAGGAAAATTAGGAGACAATTGAATGATTTGAGTTGCTAAATCTTTAATCGTTGAAAGGTGTGCTTGAAAATTCTGATCATCTATACCCATTTTCTCTTCGACTAATACTTTCACTTCCGCTTTAAAG
>Ga0114975_10001297_pt1 | contig 17935 bp, 34 predicted proteins | sample S_130626_EF_Meta_FD_87031 | JGI IMG/M metagenome (GOLD analysis project Ga0114975, IMG submission 87031) | Freshwater microbial communities from Lake Simoncouche, Canada to study carbon cycling - S_130626_EF_MetaG | ecosystem: Environmental > Aquatic > Freshwater > Lake | place: Lake...
GATATTAAGAACGGCTCGTAGTAAAATCCAATCTATTATGGATTGGGTCCGGGTTGGTTTAAACGGTAATTTGGGTGAATATAAAGATTTACCTTTTATTGACTTGGTTTTACAATCAAAAGAATGGCACGATAGTTTAGAAGTAGGTCAGGGTGATATTAATTATAAAGAACAAAACCCAACGATATTAGATTTTACAGATGAGAACGGAAATGGGTTTTATTGGGCTGATTTAAATACGAAGAATTCGGATGAAGAATGTAATAGGATGGGTCATTGTGGAAGAAGTAGTTATGGATATCTTTATTCATTAAGACAAGTTATTCCAATTAATAACAAATATAAATTAAACAAATCGGTTCTAACTGCAGCAATTGGTGAGGATGGTATTATGTATCAGTTGAAGGGTGTTAAGAACTCTAAACCAAAAGATGAATACCATCAATACATTCAACCGTTATTCTATGTGTTAGGTGGTCCCGGAGTAGAAGATGATTATTTAATTCAAGGATTTGGAGCGGAATACGCATCAGAACAGGATTTTAAATTGTCTGACTTACCGGAACAAACAATTAAAGAATTATACCAAAATAGACCGGAGTTGTTCTCGTCAAGACCTATGCAACGATTGTTAGATAAGATGGGTATTATTGAAATGGAACCATTACCAACAGGATTCTCATTAGAAATTAAACCTGAGGATTTTGATGATTATATTGATGGTGGAACTTATAATACATATACCAATAGAACAACCGGAAAACAAACAAGAACAAGTATTTTTGTTGAAATAATGGCTGGTGATGCTTGGGATTTGTGGAATCAAGACGGTTACGAAGATTTTGGTAGTTACTTCCAATATACAGTAGACAAACCAACCGAAGAAAGATTGTGGGATATTGTTAGAAAAATGGCAGAAAGAGATGGTGTTGAATTAGATGAGGATTTAGATTTAGAAGATTCTATTAAACAAGTGGATGATGATTGGGAAATAAGAAATGCTATTGGTGGTGCAATAAATGATGCTGACGCAAATGATTATGTTGACTATTTGCAAAAACAAATAGAATCTGCGTTAGAGTTCTACGGTAATGTATATGAATTTAATGATACCGGAGCTAAAATCCAAGTTGATTTAGATGACTTGGTTGATATTGATGACCAAGAAATTGATGAGTTATTTGAAAATTTTATGGAAAGAAATGGACAGTATGATTTAGATGGTATTCTTAGAGAATTAATATATATAGGTCATATTGACAAACCTGACTTTGACCCCGATGATAGATGGTATCCATCACCTGATGATAGTGTTGTAAATGAAAATGTTAATTATAGATTAGATGATATAAGTATATGAGTTTAAGTAAGGATTTAACAATTGTAATCCCCTGCAAAAATGAGGGATTAATCATAAAGAAAACTTTAGGATTGTTAAACTTGCAAAATAATATTAAAGGTGTAAATGTAATGGTTGCCGATTCTTCAACGGACGATGGATTCACACAGAAATGTATTCTTGGTTCATACCATACCAACATCAATGTAAAAATAGTTAAAGGGGGATTTCCGGCTGAAGCCAGAAACAATGGTGTCAAAAAGATAAAAACTCCTTATGTTTTATTTTTGGATGCCGACATATTCATCAACCAATATTGTTTATTAAATTGTATGGTTGAAGTTATGAAAGAAAATGATTATCATTTGTCAACAACTAAAATGAGAACTGACGATGGTGATTACAATTATGTGTACAAATCATTTGATGTTATCCAATACTTAACCAAATTCTCTACACCATTTGCGGTTGGAGGATTTATGTTATTTAATTTAGAGGAATTCAATTCATTAGGAGGATTTAATCCGGATGACAAGTTTGCTGAGGATTATCATTTAAGTTCAAAAATAAAACCAAATAAGTTTTATGTGGCAAACAAAATTGTTTATACCACATCAAGAAGATTCAAGAACAAAGGTTTATTCTATATGGTTAAGATGATGATTAAATCTTGGTTTAATAGAAATAACGATGAGTTCTTCACAAAGGAACATAATTACTGGACATAATATGGAATTACAAGAAAACATACAAAGAATTAAACAGATGATGGGGGTTGTTAGTGAGTCATCAGACAAAAATATATCACACATAATACAACTGATTTCAAAAGAATACGAAGAAGAATATCAAACGTCGACTTGGGATATTAATAATGGGTTATGTGAGGATTTTGCTCAAGACGTTATTGAAAAAATGGGTGGTTATAATGATAATTTATTTGAGGTTGCCGGTGATATGTTTTTTAATATGAGAGACCCGGAATTTGCGTTAGAGAATTGGTCGGACACACTTGAAACAGATTATGGTGTTTGGGGGGTTAATTTATTAAAAAAATGGGGGTATCCACCAAATGTTAATCTTGAGGATGTTGATGATGAATTAAACCATACTTGGATATATTATAACGGGAAACATTATGATGCGGAAGCTCCAAATGGGGTTCGTAAATGGTATGATTTACCATTAAATAAATTATTCTTTAATCAATATAGGAAAGATTAGTATGAAATACAAAACAATAATTCTATCAGACATTCACTTGGGTTCCAAATCAAGTAGAGCCAACGATGTTATAGAATTCCTTGAAAACAACACCACAGAGACCTTAATATTAAATGGGGATATCGTTGATGGTTGGGCACTCAAAAGAGGTGGTAAATGGACCGAAAGTCATACCAAAGTATTGAGAAAGATAATGAAGATGAGTGAGAAAGGTGTGAATGTTATTTGGCTTAGAGGAAATCACGATGAGTTCCTAAAAGATTTCATTCCATTTCATTTATCCAATCTAACAATCACGGAGGATTATACCTTCACATCCATAGATGGTCGTAAGATGTATGTGTTTCACGGAGATGTATTGGATGTATTCATTACCAAAGCAAAATTTTTAGCTCACATCGGTTCAATAGGTTATGATATAGCATTATGGATGAATAGAGTTTACAACAAATATCGTGAGATGAGAGGGTTACCTTATTATTCCATCTCCAAAGATATTAAAAGTGGGGTTAAGAAAGCCGTTAATTTCATAAATGATTTTGAACATAACGCAATACTATTGGCTTACAAAAAAGGATGTGATGTTGCCGTATGTGGACACATTCATCAACCGGAGTTAAAAGACAATTATATGAATAGCGGGGATTGGTGTGAAAACTGTACCTCATTAGTGGAAACAAAAAAAGGAACGTGGAAAATAATAGAGTTTCACAAAAAATAAAATGGAATATAAGATAAATACCGAAAATAAAACTATCACAATAACTGATAGTGCTGGAAGAGTTGATGAGATTAAATCATTGATGACTTTATTCCCTGACTATACCCTAATTACAGGTATATTCAAGAAGGAATGTGTCTGTAATCCATCCAAAGGTGGTGACGGAATTTGTAAATGTTAAAAAAAATAACCCTAAGAGTTGAATTCTTGGGGTTTTTTATTTATATTTGTGCTATGGATAATTTAAAAAACTTTATAGTCAAGAACAAATACGACTTTTTATGTATAAGTTGTATAATTTTAATGTTCTCTGTTAGTGTGGTATTTGCTATTCCGGCAATGTGGTTTATTTTTGTTGGTGTGAGTAAATCAGAATTATAATGGGAAAATTATTACCTGTCCCATATCCCGGTCAGTCTATGGATGAATACCGGGAACAATTAGTTAACTTCCGAAAGAATTATTGGAGTTTCTTAAAACCATCCAAAGGTGGAAGTAAGTTCATCCCTTTACCACCATTAACATTAATCAAAAAAACAAAAGAAATGAGTTCAAAAAAATTAAGCGAACACGTTGAAGAAGAATTATTCAACAAAGAAAAAAGAGTTATACCAAGTGTTGACCCTAAAAAAGTTATCAAAACAACCCCTAAAATTGTAAAAGAATCTGTATTGGGTTCAGTTGAACCTAAAATGGATAAAGAATATACATTTGGTAGTGTCCCACCACCGGTTAAGAAGAAAAAACCATACTACAGAAAGAAGTATACCAAACCAACACCTGTTGAGGTAGTTATTCCGGAACCGGTAAATCAATATTTGTTTATCAAAGGATTACTTGTTGGTAGTGTATTAACGGCAATTATTTGTCACATAATTTATTCAATATAAAATGAAAAAACTATTTTTAATCCTCGCATTTACCTTAACAACATTATTCTCATTTGCTCAGGACAAACCATATTATATGAGAGCAGATACATTTGAGTTGGGTTCTAAGGACTCATCCGGTAATATTGTATGGGATGTATCAACTATTAAAACTTGTGACATTCTAATCAAATTAGAAGAAAAAGAGGCTGTGATTTATTCAAGTACTAGACAAATATACCACGTAATATCATTTAGTGGTAAAGAGGATGGTATAAGTAAATGGTATTGTTCTGATGACAGTGGAAAGACCTGTAACATTTATCTTTCTGCAAGTAAAAATAATCCCGGAAAATTGGCTTTAATTGTGGAATTTAGTGATTATTTATGGGGATATATTTGTAAACCATCCAATTAGTATGTGGAAGTATATTATATTATCAATATTTGTAATTATAGGGTTAGGTTCTTGGTTATTCATAATGTTTGAGTTATTTAGAAATATTGTTAGACGATTAAAAGAAAAAAAAGATGTTTAAAGAAGGAGATAAGTATATCCATTTTACCAAATATGGTGGGATAAATAAAGGGGTTGTTAGTGAATTTTTTAACACACATTGTGTTGACACTAAAAACTGTGTATCATATGAGGTTCCCCACGTTAGAAATAAGAATGGGATTGTGTTAAATCTTAGAGAAGATGGACTTATTTATAAGATAACACACGAATATTCTGAAGAAGAGTGTGAAAATATAAGAAAAGCCGGGAAATATTATCAAAATAGGAAACAAAACAAAATAGATGAATATTTATCCGATGAAGATGTATTAATCTTTCCTAATCTGTAAATAATCCCAACAAAAGGCGTAATGATAACTCCTGACCCTTCCGCACCACTACCGTTATTAATCGGTGTGATTTGTGTATTTGTGTTAATAATATTAATAGATGAGTTTAAAAAAGATAAAGATAAGAGTTAAATTATTATTTGTGTTCTTCGGATGGTGTATATCAGATATCCGAGAGAACTATAATGATATGAAATCTCGTTATCTTTTGGAAACAGACCCTGAATTATTTGAACTTCAAGAATTTGTTAGAGAACTAATTAAGAAGAAAGGAAAGTAAAAAACTAAAAAAATTACCTTCGTAATAAAAACGAGAGTAAAAAATAGAAATAATTACCCTCGTTCAAAAGACGGGGGTAATTTTTACCTTCCTGTTATATTTATAGATATGGAAATTAAGATTAGTGAAGATAAATTAAATTTATTAAAAGATGTTGTTTTTGATGGGATTGGTGTTGATAAATATGATTCTTTTCAATCAAGAACTATTAGTACACGTTATATAGAATTTTTAACACCCGGAACCCGACAAAATGTTATTTCACGATATTATCCTGATATGAATTTAGCGGTGGTAAATGATGAAAAGTTTTATGAGTTGATTAGTATGTATGTTGGTTCCCATAAGTTTTATGATTTAATCAAAGATGATATTATTAAACGAATTTTTAAAGTGTATTCAGATAGATTTAAAGCAAGGAATTACGGTGAGATACGGAACATAAAGTATAAAACTGATGATGACTTCAATAAAAAGTAATAAAAAATTAGGAACTATTTGTTAGTTCCTTTTTTTATGCTTACATTTGCCAAATGGAAATGGACTTTACAAAATACTCGGTAGAAGAATTAAGAGAACTTCAAAACAGAATTGGTAGTTACTTACACAATATGACTGATGGATTTATATATATCTGTCAGATTAGGTCGTATGGTAATAGATGGAAGAATGTATTAACCAATGAACTTGCGGTTAATGATTTGTGTATTGAGTATGATGGTTACGATGGTATCGTGGATGTTTACACAACCAATCCGGATGCTAAAATTAGTAACTATGGTGAGGTTAATTATATCAAATCTGAGGAGGATTATCGTAAGTGGAAAGATGCTAAATCATTAATGTCTGATATAAAAGATTATGAGGATGGGTTAAAAAAATGGAATGACAGAGAGAATATCCCGTTTTATTCAAGACCAACCTTTGCTCCAATGTATACTCAGGGGGATATTGACGTGTTAAAAAGTAAATTAGAAACGATTGGTGAGTATGAGAAACCTGTTTCGATTAAAAAAAGTGAATACGATTATGATTAATTGAATAAACCCCCACGTTGATTGGGGGTTTTTATTTTACCAGATATTTATTGTTATGAAGATTTTAATTAGGGAAGATAGTAGAGATAGAATTGCCAAAGAAGAATTAGATAAAGAGTTCTCCGGTATGTATGAGGATGTTAATTATGTGACTGATTCTATGGGTGAAAAAAAAACAATAAGTTATCGTAATGGTGACGGGGTTATTATGATTTATAATGAAGGTGCGGATGTTTTATATATTTGTGATGACGTGATAAAACCAATTATATATTTTAGTTATACGCCAAAACAACTCAAAAATGTTGTTGGCGAATGGTTTTCTGAAAAATTTGGATTACCGGTTGGTATAATTCACCATACAGTTAAAGGATTATTAAATTAATATGAAAGAGTTAATAAAAAAAGTGTTAAGGGAGCAAGAAGAAAAACAAAGTAAATTTGAGGAATTTGCTCAAAAAAGATTGGAAGGTGCGACAAAAATAACTGAGAATGCAAAAGAAAAAGGTGGTGCATCAATGTTAACCTATTACCATTTTGTTGTAAAATTACCTTACTATAAGAAAGCTTCCGAAGGAAAGTTCGATATCAAAGAATCTAAAGTCGAATTTAAAGAACACCTTGATAAACTATGTGGTTTGTCCAAAGATGTCAATATGGGACAAGAACAGTTCCAAAAATTGGTTGGGTTAATTGAAGTTTTAGGTGAGTTAATTATTAAGAGCGGTAAATAATGAAAGAGTTAATAAAAAAAATATTACGAGAGGAAGTTCAGAAAAGATTTGTTAAGTCGAATCAGAATATTGAACGTGTTATTATTAAACATATGGAGGAGTTAATTTCTGAGACAACACAAATCATTCCACCACCTGAAGATAATTACGGAAACTATGGTGAAGAATGGTGTAAAGGTGGCGTGGCTGTTATAGAGGTTAGATATTATATGTTTAGTGAAGATAGTGATGAGGAAGAAAAATTCAATTCAGGTAGTTTATTTGTTGATGAAGATGAGATTAATTTCTTATCAAGAGCACTACAGGTTAGAAAATCATATGTGTTAAATGTAATTACTGAATGGTATGATGAGAAGTACGCTAGTAAATTTGGTCAAGAAACCGGTCATCCTGAGTTTGAGATTGATGAGACAATTGAAACAGACAGTCCTCGTAAATGTTATCAGATGATTGATGTTGATAATATAAGTAGAGAAAAAATGATTGATTATTTAGATAAGGAAACGGCATATAGAAGAAATGAAATAGAAGGATTTCCAAGTGATAAGTTAAAAAGTACCTACAGAAGTGTTTATAACTCACGATTAAATAATATTGGAAACTAATAAAGAATGAAAGTAGTTATAACAGAAAATAGATTAGAGAAAGTTGTTACCGATTATTTGGATGATTTATTTTATCCTGATTATGGGTGGAAAGGTAATAGTAGGTCGGATATTGGTTATCAAGATGAGGTTGATAAGTGGGGTGATATTGTTTTCTTTGTGGATGACCAAGAATCTTATATTTATTATGGGTGTAATGCAAACGCTGGTCCGGAAGATGAATTTTTTGCTGGTTATGGTCATCTACATAATTATAAATGTCCTTTACTATCTGTTTATCCTGTTGTAGCTCAAAGATTAGATTCTACTTTTGGTGACATATGGAAACCAATATTCAAAAAATGGTTTGAAGATAATACCGGATTAGAAGTTACTCAATTTACAACAGATTACATATAATGAAAGTATTAATAAATGAAAGTAAGTATAATAATTTAATTGAGAAATATATTCTTGATGGTTATGATGTAGTTAAAAATGTAACATTCACAACAAAGGATGTTTATTTGGCTAGTGGGGATAAAAATGAAAGAAAGATAATTACAAGAGACATAATAGTAATTGGACTTATTAGTGGTCAGATGACACACAGCCCAAGTTGGACTATGAGAGATATTGCAAGAGATGTTAATCGTATGTTTGGTTTAGGTATTGAGCAACCAGGTTCACATTGGGGAATTGATTATAAAATATATACTTCAACAGAATGAGAATAGTAATCACAGAAAATAAAAGAGATATGTTATTTAAAGCAGAGTTTAAAAACCTGTTTAATAAGTTAACACCGACAAGAACCGGACACGCAGGAAATCTTACTTACGTTTACTTTGATGAGGTAATTGGTGATGATAATGAAAAAGGATTAGTTTATAGACCAATGGATAATAAATTAATTATATATCCTGATTACTTTATGAGTTTAAGAATGTTTGTTTCATCTAAAGAAGAATTTGAGGAAATGATAGGGATATGTTTTGAGGAATTGACGGATAAAATAGTTAGAAATTCTGAGCTGTGGATAGATAATGAGTTATGAAGATATTAATAACAGAAAATAAAAGATACCAATTAGCCTACAAGATATTAGATGATATTTTGGATGGATTGACTCGTGAAGATACTGATTTAAATAAAGGTAAAGATTCTGTATTTAGTAACCATCAGGTAAGTTTTTTTGATGAGAATGGTGAACTGATTATGGAGTATCAAGAAATAAAAGGTATTTTATATGTTTTAGAAGATGTCATTTCACCCTTAAAAGTGTTTTCATTTGATGGTAAAGAAATAGATAGGTTAATTAAATGGTGGTTTACAAATAGAGTTCGTATAGAACCTGAATACGTTTATTTAACTAATGATATGGATTAAATGTCTGTTATTCTAAACAAAAACAACAATAATGTCCGTAATAACGGACATTTACATTTATTCCTACGTAAAAGTGTTACCAATTACATTTATTCGTACCAAAAAGTGTAATCAACAAATATATTTCATTTGCATAACTCCACACAATGTGTAGTAAATCGTAAATAAAATATATTACCAATTACCGCAAGATAAACCCCAATTTATGAGGTCTATCCTACTACAAAAGGTAATTACTTCATATTCTTCAAGATAGATTCCAACATATCAATAGATATTTTATCCTGTTTGGTTTTTACAGGTTTTTTCTTAAGATATTCCAACGACTCAATCATCTCTTGTTTCTTATCCATAGGTTTAAGTGGAGAGTTCGGAACGTTGAGTGGTTTTTTAACAACTTCCATAGGTTTATCTTTGTAGATTATGGTTGTGGATTCACCAACCATAGCGAGAATGTCCTGAGCGGTTTTCTCCACTACGGATTTAATCAATTTCTTATATTCCTTCTTGGTTAATTTTATTGTTTTCATACTTCAAAGATATTAATTATTGTTCAATAATTTTAATAGTTCCAATCTCTACTCTATAAGGAAATGAAAAGACATCAAAGAATTGTTTAACATCATCTTTAACATAAGTTCTGATGTATTGGTTTCTTCTTCTTGATGACCACATATAGTATTTCACATAACTCCATTCTTGAGCTGATGTCCAATATTTGTCTGACACTTCAACGTTAATCTTCAGACATTTATTCCAAGTCCATCTGTCATCATTGAATTTAATCCCGGTTACCCTATATTTAAACTGAAACCATAGTTCTCTTTCAACCATTCCTTTAACAGGTAATTTTTTAAGACATTTTTTAATAATTGCGATGTGATGTATATCTTCCATAGTGTATTATTTAGACAACAAAGATACAAAATTAAAACTATTCCACCAAATAATATATTTATAGTTATGAACTTACAAGAAAACATACAAAGAATAAGAGAGATGATGATTTCGGAAGAGATGGTTCAATCTGATGCGTGGAAATCAATTAAGAAAACATTAGATATTCTTAAGGAAAAAAAGAAAGTATTAATCTTAAGTTGTTCCAATAGATATAATTGGGATGATAAAAACCTTGACATACCAAAATCAAAAATGATTGCAATGTATCTTAACGATGAGTTAAAAGATTCAGTGTTAATTGATGTCTCTGAACTTAACATTGTTCCTTGTGAGGGGAATGTATCAAGAAAAGATGGAAATAGTTGTGGATTACTTAAAGCGATGCTCAAAGATAAGAAAAAGAATCCATCCGGAGACCATAGATGTTGGGCAAGTTATAACAATCCAAAGGATGAGTTATGGAAGATATCCAAAGAGTTATTTGAGTCAGATGCTGTTATATTCTTTAGTTCAATTAGATGGGGACAAACCAATATGTTCTACCAAAACTTAATTGAGCGATTGACTTGGATTGAGAACAGACATAATACATTAGGGGAATCAAATCTTGTTAAAGATATTGAGACCGGATTCATTTGTGTTGGTCAGAATTGGAATGGTGAGAACGTAACTGAAATACAAAAAGATGTTCATAAGTTCTACGGATTCAAACCAAACGATGACTTGTATTGGAATTGGCAATACACCAAAGATGTGAATGATGAAACCCAAAAATCATATAAGGATTCACACAAGAAATTTATCAAAGATACTAAATTACCTGAAGATAAATAATGAACCTACACGAAGACATACATAGAATCAAACAGATGATGGGATTGATAACCGAACAGACAAGAGTTTTAGGTCGTGTTTTAGGTCCGGTTGGTAAACAACCAATATCAAACCCTGATTTGGACTTGGTTCACGGAATTTTGGGTTCCAAGAGAATTCAAGATGATTTTACTGAAAGGGTGACACAATCATTAAAAGATTGGAACAATAAAGGTTATAAAACAGATGTAACTAACATTAAAATAAAAACATATATACAGGGTAATGACATAATTACAGAAAGTTCTTGTGACATTGTGGAATCAATGGATGGTAATTCGTATAATGAATTCACAACAAGAGGTAGTATTGGTGATGATTTTGATACAAGACACGATGGTCAAATTGATGGACTTGTTGATAGGTTAACACAATATTATGGTGGGAACGCTAAACAGGTGGGAAAACCATTTGTTATAAGTTTTAACTTTAATGGGACCAATGTTTCATATAAACAAAGTTTTTTTGTTGTAAGTAGTGATTCCGGAGAAGAACCTAAAACCAAAACAACAATAAAAGGAACCGACATCGGTGATTTGAGAACTAAATTAAAGGAACAAACACGGAATATTTCAATAGACCTAAATAGTGTTACAATTAATATGGATGAATATAAAATATCATTCAATTCAGGTAATGAACAAATACAAATAATGTCATTAATTTTTGATGATAAAGGACAAATGAGTGACAGATTGGTTATGATAAAAAGTAAAAACCCAACAATGAGGATTATAGAACAAGGTAAAGATAGTAATATTGATTGGGTTGTTGTAATAATTTAGAATATGAACTTACACGAAAACATACATAGGATAAAACAAATGATGGGGGTAATCAATGAAGGGTTACACGATACATCTTGGGAAAATGATAAAGGGGATAAGATTACACTTATGGATTTATTAGATGCTACAGAAGATATTCCTGTAAGTGATATATCAGTGGAAGAATTAAAACCACATTTACTATCGTGGGATGGGGATGAAGATGAGGTTAAAAAAATAGATAGTGCGGACTTACAATACCCTATATTAATCTTTGTTAATGACGATGGGGAGTTTATAACAATAATAGATGGACATCATAGGGCACAGAAAGCTGCAAGACAAGAATTAGAAACAATCAGAGCGAAAGTAATACCAATTAATTCCTTACCAAAACATATTAAATTAGTGTTTAAACATATGATGAGTGAGGGTAAAGATGCTTACGTTTCAAGAGCTCGTTCTGACCAAGAGTATGAAGAGGAATATCCAAAGTGGAAAAAAAGTATAATTAAGATTTTAGAGTCAGAAATAGATTCAATGGCAGAAATTAATGATGGTAAGATAATAGTTTTACTTAATCGGAAGAACCTTGACAAAAATCTAATTAAATATGATAAAATAAATGAGAGATTATGGTATGATTATTCCTTACAAGAAAATTTAGAAGGTTATATACCAAACGGTTATTTATCAAGACATTTTAAATACGGGCTTCAGGACTTCTTTAAAAAACATTTCCCGGACTATGGTGTTAGAGAATTAACGGCAGCAAGTTTAGTAAGTTACTAATGAAATTAATAGAGACCATAAAGAGTATAATCAACGAGAACAAGGTTGCGGATATAATCCAAGAAATGGGGTTATACCAATCCATTCGTTATTTTGGGGGATATGATAATCTTACAAAAATGATGGGGGATTATGTGTTTTCAAATGAAGAAATGATTGATTTTATTAATGATGCGGTAAAACATTTGGCCGAAGAACGTAACTCAACCGGGATATCTACGTATGAATTAAATATGAATGCTATTCCATATGGTTCTCCTGATGATGAGTTACATCAAATTGAGTATTTCCATTCGGACTTTGTTACCATAGATGTTTATGATGGTGAAGATTATGAAAGACACAAAAGTAGTTTTACTGAACGATATACAGATTTAGATGATAATACATTAGATGAGGTTTTCTTATTTATGGTTGAAGCATTAAAATACTACAAATAAGATATGAATTTAAACGAGAACATACAGAGAATCCATCAGATGATGGGTATAGTGAGTGAAGATGTGAGTCCAAACACTGCTAAAAAAATGGTTGATACCTTAGGTATCGGAGGTGCTATTCAATATTACGGGGGTTATAATAACTTTAAAGAACATCTAAATTTTGTTTATGATAGGAAGAGTGGTAAATGGGTACACGCGAGTGAATTACAGACCAATCCTCCTGTTGATTTAAATACTATTATAACAAGAGAAGATAAGATTGAGTTTATTAAGGATACAATTTTTACTCAATACTATGGAGAGTATAGTTATGGAGATGAAGGTTGGGGCGAGGATGATTATTCTGTGTTAGAGAGTACAGAAACTTATGAAAAAGTAGCATTTACATACTATACTGATGAATTAAATGTAACAACATTTTATAGAGATGAGAATGGTGAATTTTCACCTCAAACCGAAAATGATGACCAAGAAGAAACAATTAAATATGAGGATTTGCCTGACGGTATGCTTGATAAAGCATTTAAGTTTATAGCTAAAAGAATTTAATTATGAATTTACGACACGACATAAAAAGAATATTAAGGGAAGAAACAAATAAAGATTTAACTTTGGTAATGGAAATGTTATTAGAGGAATTTGTTAATGACCACAAAGACATTCTTTGTAAGGTTGAGGTTAAGCACCCGGACAAGAGAACCAAACTACCACATTCGGATAATGTTTATGAGAATTACAGAGCAACATTTTATTTAATTGGTGGGTATGGGAGTGATAATTGGCCTGCAACACAATCAGTAAGACGTATGTTTGATGATTTAATGAATGAAGCGTGGGATTTGATATATAACTACACCGGACAGAAATTAGATATGTTTACCAAACACGTAAATAGTTGTGACGATATTATAAAAGAGAGTAAAGATAATAGTATTTCTGATATGATAAAAACTTTGGGGGTTCTTGATGCCATTAAGTATTTCGGGAATTACTATACGATTGAGCCATACCTAAAAGTGGTTGATAAGGTTAATTTTATTAAAGAAAAGGTTGCTGAATTGGGTGATGGTGGTGGTTTTGGTCTTGTGGAAATAGATGAGGAACCAATTCATTATGGTGAGGATGAAAATGAATTAAGACAAATAGAATACTTAGGTAAAAATGGTGTCACTGTAGCTGTTTATGATGCTGATATTGAACATATGGATGAATTTAATGTTATGTATGAAAGTTTATCTGTGGAAATAATTGAGCAGTTGGTTGAGATATTATTAAACCACTAAGATATGAATTTACAAGATACCATAAGAAGAATATTAAGAGAGGAAACCTATTCTCCGGCGAGTGATGAATATACTCCGGGAGAATACATTGTTCATAAATCAAATCCTGCGTGGAGGGAGAACATAGGACTTACCGGGTTACAAATATCGGTGGGGGATTGTTACCAATCACACGTCGGTGGTGATGTTGATTGTAAGGAATCCATATTTGCAACAGATTCATTAGATAAAAAACAAATGTTTGATTCTACTTATGATGATGACATTTGGATTATCAATACGGAATGTGCAGGGGTTACTTGGTATAAAGACAGACATTTTGATGATGGTGACTACAAACATCATATAGTAACATTTGAGAACATATCACCGGACTGTCTTAGATTATTACATAAAGGAACCGGGAAGAGTTATTAATATAAGTCCTAAACCTTATAAACATACAATATAAGTCAGGAACCTTATAAACGGGGGATTAATCAATATGATATTTAGTGATATGATATCTACCACACTTATTACAATGCCAAGTAGTATAGACAACTTTTTCAACGTATAGATTATATCTTTCCATAAACCAAGGGATAAAGATATTATTTATAACATCACCACTTGTAACACCAAATATAGATACTAATTGACTTGATATCTCCTCAGATAATTCAACTATTCCATTATCACGATTAAATGAGAAAGACATATCATCACCACTATCTTTATAGATAATAAATCTAGGACCAACGGAATACTTCCTTAAGTCACCATAGCTCATATCCAACCATTTGGTTACGACATTTTTTATTTTACTCTCTGTGATTATTACTTTCATATTTGTTCTACTCTGTGACATTTCTTGGCTCTGAACCCAAACTTTTTATTACCCCAATCTAATAACAACTCACCAACCTCATCATTATCAAATCCGAACATACTACGGATAAAGTCCCATATTTCATCTAAAACATATAATCTTTTTGTTCTACTAATATAAGATAACTTAAACATACCCTTATCGGATACAAATATTTCTTCGTGTCCGGGGAATGTAATTTTTTTTAAGTCAGGATAATCGTCCTCAATCATATTAATGGCGAGACGGATTCGTTTGTTCTCTGTGATTATTATTCTCATATGAATATTATTTTCTTAGCATTCATACCGAACTTAGTATTTAACAGACCCAACAATTCACTACCCCAATTACGTATTGGTCCCAAGTAACTCTCAAGTTCTTCCACAAATAGTTCATAAAAGATAATGGTATCAAATTGTGGGTTGGTAATATCGGGATGTTCCATACATATCTCAGGTAACTCGCCTGTGAGTTCTTCACCATAGTCACCGTTATTATCATAGTTCTCACTATCGATTAGTTTAAAAAGGTAGTCATCGTGTTCACTACCGGGAAGTGTAAAACCAACGGCATATATATCACAACATACACCCCAACCACAGTTAAAGTCGGCCCAAGTATAATCGACATCATTAAACCCGTCAAACAAATGTTCGAGGGATTTATTAAGAAGGTTATACATTCTATTTTCGGTGATTACTATTTTCATATCAATATAAATATCTAACAAAGATAAAACATTCCTATTGATTACGTGGGGGAATTATATATAATTAGAGTATGAAAGAATTAATAATTAAAATACCAAAAGGGTATATGAATGTGGGAATATCTACTAGCAATAAATTAATTGCTGACACAAACGATAGTAGTAATTGGGATGAAATTTATTTTCCCTTACCAAAGGGTGAATGGGATATAGAAAACATAGATATTCAAACAAACATAATAAAACTAATAAAAAACAAATAACACTATGGAATTAATAGAATCGTTACAGTGGAGATATGCCACCAAGAAAATGAATGGGGAGAAAATCCCACAGGATAAATTAGAAAGAATCTTAGAGGCAACAAGATTGGCTCCGAGTTCATATGGGTTAACACCGTATCAGGTAGTCGTGGTGGAGGACCAAGAATTAAAGGAACGATTAGTAGGAGCGTGTTACGGACAAACTCAATTAAAGGATTCATCAGCTGTATTGGTATTCGCTGTGTGGGACGAGATTACTGAATGGGCGGTGGAGAATTATATTAATGATATTGCTACTAAAAGAAATATCCCGGTAGAAGTATTAAATGATTTCAAAGGAATGATGATTGGTACAATATCTAATATGGATGAAGAACAAAAAACTATATGGGCTCAGAAACAAGCGTATATAGGATTAGGTTTCTCATTAGTTGCATCAGCACTCGAAGAAGTAGATTCAACTCCAATGGAGGGATTCTTACCTAATAAAGTAGATGAGGTATTAGGATTAAGAGAATTAGGATTAAAGTCCACAGTTGTTCTTACATTAGGATATAGAGATACAGAAGGAGATTCACTATCTACTATGAAGAAAGTAAGGAGAGACAATCTATTCATCAGAAAATAATATAACAACCCTCGCTATAATGGTGGGGGTTTTTTATTATAAGATAAAATACTAAACGATAAATCTATTCGTTCATAGTCCTACGTTTCACTCCGGAATTCACTCATAGTTTCATCCTTTACTATTTTCTGTATATTATAGTATACAAAAACCCACAATATACCACATAATGTATATTATAATATATATCGTATCATTTTCGTATATTATCGTATCAATACGTATATGTATAAGAAATCCATTTATTTATACATAAGAACTTTCATCTGTATAAAAAACTCAATAATTTATACATATACCCTATAAGGTATAAAACAATTAATCCTATTTAGATTATACCCCATCAGGTATACATTTTACTATCAATAGTCAATAGTAAACAATTCCCCCCGTTATACCGGGGAACAGAGTTCCCCCTCTTAAGATGGGGACAAATGTTGACACATTAAGTTATCCGGTATGGTGTTCATTTAAAGTGTATGTTCATTGGTAATGAACAAGGGAATGAGATGAACATTAACAGGATATTCAGTAAGTTATCTTTTGTATCATTCTTGTGAGTTTTAAACTGACTACACTGATACAAAACATAACTTTTAATGGTGTTTTGTGTCTTTATGGTGTCCCATATATGGATGATTGAGTTCGTGTCCTGACCGACACGTAGGGAGTCCATTAGGGGTTAATTATACCCCACTAAAGTGGTCGTTGAAGATACCTTTCTAACACCTAACGGTTCCCACGCATCATATACCATTACTAACATAATTTACTGGGAAACGTATATAGTAAAATAATTGGTCCTCAGAGTACCTACAGAGGGAAAAAATTGACTTCTTACTATTCTAAACGACATATTCGGTGGTAAAAAGTGGTAGTCAATGGTAATTTGTATACGTTAAAAGGGGGGAAAGGGATTATCCCCATCGTCGAGTAGACCTGACATTTTGTCAAAAACAAGAATTTTAACATAAAAAGTTATTAACAATTCCCCCTGACAGGGTTGATAAGTGGATTGTTGATAACTATATTTATAAAAAGTTATTAACATTTATGGTACCAAAACAATACTTAACCGGATTTACCCCTACTGTCAGAGTGTCAGGGACCACATATATTGTAGATTATGAGGTGGGGGAGTGTGTATATACCTATCAGAGAATAGGTAAGAGAGTAAAACAGGAAGTCCTTCAACTTATCAAATGTGATATGTGGAAGGTGATTACCCTAATAGATGGAGAGTCCCCACTTAGTGAGGGGGATTATAGGGATTTAAATATGGAGATACGGAATCATTCCCTATCTTATGTGACCAAGTTTATTTCTCAAAGGGGTTAACACTAAAAATATGTTTGGTCCACCACTTAACAAACCGGTTATTCGGGGAAAGTCGGGGGA